>ENA-UOOA01000052-UOOA01000052.1-human-gut-metagenome-genome-assembly--contig:-P61old-NODE-52-length-237490-cov-12.388839_pt1 | contig 237490 bp, 193 predicted proteins | sample MGYA00242467_ERZ724014 | MGnify/ENA metagenome assembly ERZ724014
TTACGCTCACCAGAAGCGCCTGCAGGATCTGTACGCTCCCGAGGCGTAAGATCGCGCAAAGCGCTTGCTGAAATAGCATAATAAATCCCGCAGAGGTTTTCTCTGCGGGATTTTTTTGCGTTTATTTCATAACATACGCGAATTATATCCGATGTTAGACTTTACCATAGGGTGCGGCAAGGTGAATTGCCCGTCAGGGCAAGAGAAGGTGCCCTGGGGTGCGACCTTTCGGCTCACCGCCTGTAAATTCATCTGCACACGCGCAATCGTAGGGGAGTACAGTGCGCTCTCGCATCACCGACAACCAGACGCGGACAAACGATTTTGCCGCTGCATGATACATTTCTGTTTCAAAATACAAAGAGATATATCCTTCCGGAAAAATTTATGCTATACTGAAACCAGATAAGACAGGCAGGACAATTAGATAGAGAAAGGCGGATGTTTATGAACAGAGATCTGCTCAAACGTGTGGGAATGTTGACGGCGGCAACTGCCGCCTGTACAGCCGGTGTTTTCGGGGCGCTGGCGGTGAATGGCTTACGCTACATGAGGCCAACGGCAGATAACTGGTGGCTGCTGCCGTGGGTCGCACCGGCGGAACGCATCGAGCAGTGCGTTATGGACTTCGGTGAGGGCGACCCGACCTACACTGTCACCGGATACGATGCACAGAACCGCGAGATTTGGTCGCGCACGACATTCGGCAAGCTGGCATCGGTCGGCAGCAGCCGTGATGTGTACATCGGCAATATATCGGCGCGGTATTTCTTCGGTCAGGGCGGAAAAGCGGACTCGGTTTGCCAGTATGATGAACAGGGACGGCTTATCCGTATGGAAACCGACTATGGCGGCATATCGACGTATTACTACCACGGCGATGCGACTGAAACGTATCTGGAGGAAACGCACAACGCGCAGGGCGCGTTGACCGGCCGCAAGATCACCGAAACCGACCCGCAAACAGGCAGTACCGTCACCAATATGGACATATACGAAGACGATGGTACCTATCTTGCCTCGCAGTACTGCATACTGGATTCGCATGGCAACATCGTAAAGCAAGTGCATGTCAGCGCGGGCGGACAGATGAGAACCTGTGACTATCAGTGGACGTATGACGATGCCGCGCGCACGGCCACCTGTGTGGACGAGGCGGAGGGCACGACCGAGAAATACTGGTATGACGAACAGGGACGCTGGATAAAAAATGCATATAGCTTTTCGGAGGATGGTTTTTCGCGTGAGATTACAACAACATACACCGATGTAACCCGCTGAGGAGGTGTTTGGGTGAAGCTGAACATTCTTAAACGAGCCGGAATGCTGGCGGCGAGCACTGCGGTCTGCTGCGGTGCTGTTTTCGGCGGCTTATCGCTGAACGGACTGCGGTATGTCCGTCCGACAGCGGAAAACTGGACACTTCTGGCGTATATGCAGCCTGCTGCTCGGATTGAACAGCAAAAGATAACGCGCGTGATACCGGATGAGAAGGAATGGTCCTATCTCAAGATCACCGGCTACGATGCGCAGAACCGCGAGATCTGGTCGCTGAATTGCAAGCGTCCGTTCGGTGTGAGTTCCAGTGAACGCAAGGTTTACAACGGCAGCAAAATGACATGGTATTCCACAACCTGCGGTGTGAAAACGGTTTCTTACACAGAGTATGACGAGCAGGGTCGTATCGTTCGCACGGAGGATGAGGACGGAATAGAGACTTACACCTATCGCGGAGACGAGAAAGAACCGTATCTGAAGCGGAGTTACGACACGGCAGGCAACATGCAGTCACAGACAGTGTCGGAATACAATCCCAAAACCGGAGAAACGACCAGAACCCGTACGGTTTTTGAGGGTGTGCTGACCGGTACATGGATCACGGTGAAGGATGCACGCGGCTCCACGCTGCACATGGAAAATGATGTGCATGATCCGAATTACGAAATGATGCAGGACAACGAGTGGACGTATGACGACGCTGAGCGCACCGCAGTCTGCGTCAGCAGGGACGGCGTAACCGAGAAAATATGGTATGACGAGCAGCAGCGTGTCCTGCGGGATGAATACTACACGCCGGACGGTATTCTGCAGACCTGCACCGTCAATGATTTTTTTGACATTACCAGATAAATATGGGAACCTTTTGCAGATACTAACGTCATATACAATATAGCGATCAGAAAACAGCGCGCGATACCGGGAACAAAGAAAATACATCACTGACCGCTGAATTAAAAGGAGGATTTTCTATGAAACGAACGATTGCAGCGATTTTATCTGCGGCTATGCTGGTAACGGCAGCTGCGGCAGCGGAAGCGCCGAGCAGTTGGGCCAAGTCGGCGGTGGATACCGCGCGGAACGCGGGCATTGTGCCGGAGCAGGTTGATCAGGCGTACACGCAGAGCATCACCCGTGCGGATTTCTGCGCGCTGGCGGCAGCGGTTTATCGTACTTGGGAAAAGAGCGGCAACGTAAAATCCGTCGATAAAGCCACGGTTTCCTTCTCGGATACCAAGGACGAGGACGTGCTGCTCTGTGCGTCTTTGGGCGTGGTAAACGGCGTTGGCAATGGCAAATTTGCACCGCAGCAGCAGCTGACCCGTCAGCAGGCGGCAAGCATGCTGCACCGTCTGGGCAATCTGCGCAAGAATGCCAAGGACAATGTAAAGGACCGTATGCCGCACGTTTTTGCGGACGGTGCGGATATTCAGTCGTGGGCACGGAATGATGTGTACTGGGTCTACAATCAGGGCGTAATGAACGGCGTCAGCGGCAATCGTTTTGCACCGAATAACAGCTATACACGCGAGCAGTCCATCGCGACCATGCTGCGGCTGTATGATACCAAGTATGCCGAGGTGCCGAGCAAGACCGCGGCTAAGTATACTGTTGTTGTTGACAGTGATGACGGTTTTAATGTACAGATGCACCTTGAGGATGCCAAGGGTAACAAGCTATTAACCAATTACAAGAAATACAATGGTGAATTCACCGCTATTACGGTATTTGGCGAGTGGGTCTATCTATATCGAGAGGACAGTCGGGAATACACTGTATACAATATGAAAACCGGTGAAACTCTGGAAAATTATGCACTTGCTACGGTGGACGGTGAGCAGGCAGGCTGGGCGATTCCGATGAATATTGACAGTATAACGTACGGCAAGGATTATATGATTTTCACGGACGGTACCAAGGCTAACCAAACGTATGACCACCTGACCGTCTTCAAGGACGGCAAAGCAGTTGTTCGCGTGGACAGCAAGACCATTCGTGCTATTGATACTGCGGGCAAAACTGTGTGGAGTATGAATTTTGCGCTCGATCACAAGAAAATGTATATTTCGGATAACATAGGTGATCGCTTCGTTGCAACAATGGATGATAATACCTCGTACACGATTATCGCAGGCGGCAAGCGCATTGCATCCAGCTCTCATGCGCTGGATGTAAGTCAGTACAGCGATACCTACATCGCCGCAGAATCGACCGGTTATTACGCACTCTACAACTTCAAGGGCAAAAAGCTGACAAAGACCTATCAGAATGCGTTCAATGAGGTCGGTCAGAATATTTACAGCCGCTGGATCAGCAATACCGAATACGAGTACATCCGCTGTGATGCGGACGGCACGAACAAGGTTCTGTTCCGCGTAAAGTGCCCGAACGGCCGTCCGGGCACACTGCCGACCGACGGTGCAGGCGTGTATGCGCTCCGCACGGATGAGCACACTATTACCTGCTTTGACCGCTTCGGCACGACGCTCGGCACCATCAAGAACGATGGTGCAATGACGCAGGAAATCACCTTTGAAAACGGCTGTGTCCGCGTAATGGATAAGCTGTACCTCCCGACCGGTGAAGAAATCTGATAAACACGAAAAAGGCACCGACTCGGTGCCTTTTTCATTTGCTGTACCTTGTAACCGAGCAATGAAACGGTTATAATAGAACCTGTACGATAAACGACGAAAAAAGGAGGAATTTCCTTGCAGTTAGAACAAACGCTGCGAACGCTGTGTGCACTGCCGGCGGTCAGCGGCTTTGAGATGCAGGCGGCACACACCGTCGCGGAGCTGTTCCGCCCGTACTGCGACACCGTGGATGTGGATAAGAACGGCAATGTGATCGGCAGCTTGTCCTGCGGTAAAGAGGGCGCGAAAACCGTCCTTCTGGACGCGCATCTTGACCAGATCGGCTTTCTTGTCACCGAGGTACTGGACGGCGGCTTTCTGCGGTTTGCGCCGGTCGGCGGCGTGGACCCGCGCATGCTGCTCGGCGGCGAGGTGACCATTCTCGCGGACGAGCCGCTGTACGGCGTGGTATCCTGCATGCCGCCGCACCTGCTCAAAGCAGGTGAGCAGAACAAGGCCGTACCCATCGACCAGATGGCGATTGACACCGGTCTGCTCGATGCCAAAAGCCGCATTCGCGTGGGTACGCCCATCGTGTTCGCGCAGCAGCCGATTAAGCTGGCGGGCGGTCAGCTTTGCAGCAAGTGCCTTGACGACCGAGCGGGCGTTGCCGCCATCCTGCTGGCGATGGAGAAGCTGCACGCGGCAAAGGATAAGCTGAAGTGCAATGTCGCGGTGCTCATCAGCACGCAGGAGGAGGTCACCGAGCTGGGTGCGCAGACCGGCGCGTTTACGGTTCAGCCGGAGTACGCCATCGCGGTGGACGTGACCCACGGCAGAACGCCGGACGGTCCGTCGGACGGTGTGTTCGACCTCGGCAGCGGCGTGGCAGTCGGCATGGGACCGAACCTGCACCGCGGCTTTACCAAGGCGCTCATCAAGACCGCCAAGGCGAACGACATCGACTATATGCTTGAAATTATGGAGGGCAACACCGGCACGAATGCGTGGACGATGCAGATCGTCGGCCGCGGCATCGCAATGGGTCTGCTGTCCATTCCGGAAAAATACATGCATACGCCGGTCGAGGTTGTGAAGCTGTCTGACGTGCAGGCGGTTGCTGACCTGATGGCGGAATTTCTGCGCGAATTTGACGGGGAGGTGGGCGCATGATCGAACTGATGAAGCAGCTGTGCGCACTGCCGGGGCCGTCCGGCTGTGAGGATGCGGTGCGCGAGTTTGTGCTCGAGAAGGTAAAGCCGTTCGCGGACGAGATCAAGACCGATGCCATCGGCAACATTATGGTGTTCCGAAAGGGCAAAAAGGCGCTCGAGCGTCCGGTCGTTGTGTGCGCACACATGGACGAGGTCGGCGTTATCATCAAGCAGATTACGGACGACGGCATGCTGAAGTTCGGCTTTGTCGGCGGCGTGGACCCGCGCGTGGTCATCGGCCGACCGGTTCGCTTCGGTGATGTGCAGGGCGTGATCGGCATCAAGGCGGTTCATCTGACAACTGCCGCAGAGCGCCGCACTATGCCCAAGACTAAGGATCTGTATATCGACATCGGTGCAGCGAGCAAAGCTGCCGCTGAGGACAAGGTTTCGCTTGGCGATTATGGCGTGTTTGACTCGGCGGTTGTCGAGTTCGGCGACGGTCTTATCAAGGCTAAGGCGATCGACGACCGTGTCGGCTGTGCCGCGCTCCTCAAGCTCATCGAGGATGAGCCGCCGATCGACACCTGGTTCTGCTTTACTGTGCAGGAGGAAGTCGGTCTGCGCGGTGCGGCAAGCATGGCGTATGCGCTCGACCCGGGATTCGCAATGGTGCTCGAGGGCACGACAGCCGCTGATCTCGCAGAGGTGGAAGGCGGCAAAGCTGTTTGCCGTGTACGCGGCGGTGTGGTTCTGCCGTTCATGGATGGCGCGACTATCTATGACGCGGAATTGTTCGAATTATTGCGCAATGCCTGCGACAAGCGTGGCATCCGCTGGCAGACGAAAACGCGCGTAGCCGGCGGCACGGACGCAGGCCGCATCCACAAGAGCCGTGCAGGCGTGCGCGTGTGCGCGGCTGCGGCTCCGGTACGCTATATTCACTCGCCGTCCTCGGTGGCGGCAGTAGCCGACTGCGAAGCGGTGCTTTCCGCCGCACGCGCATTTCTGGAAGAACTCGGAGGGGACGACGAATGAGCAAGATTTTTGATTTATGGAACACGGTCGCGGGTGCATTCGGCCCTTCCGGCCGTGAGGATGCGGTCCGCGAAACCATCGCGGAGATTGCAGGCGCGTATATCGACGATGTGACGACGGATGCGCTCGGCAATCTTATCTGCCGTAAAAAGGGTGCAAAGAATGGAAAAAAACTGCTGTTTGCCGCGCATATGGACTCCATCGGCGTGGTTGCCACCTATATTGAGGACAAGGGTTTCATCCGTTTTTCGCAGATCGGCGGCCTGTATGTCGGTGACCTGCTGAATATTCAGGTGAAGTTTGCCAACGGCACGCGCGGCGTGATCTCGTACGAGGAAAAGACACCGCTCAAGGATTTGACGCTGGATAATCTGTTTATCGACATCGGTGCAAAAAACGCCGAGGAAGCGCGCAAACTGGTGCAGATCGGCGATTTTGCCGTGTACGAAGCACCGCGGTTCGAGCAGAACGGCGTGCTGTGCGGTCCGTATCTGGACAACCGTATCGGCTGTGTGACGCTCCTGCTGATGATGGAGCAGCTGGCGGACAAGGAAATCGAGAACGACCTGTACTTCGTGTTTACGGCACAGGAGGAGGTTGGCCTGCGCGGCGCAGGCGCGGCAGCGTTCGCAGTTGAGCCGGATGCGGCTATCGCGGTGGACGTGACCGATACCGGCGACCTGCCGGAGATGAAGTCCGCGATGGCGGTCGAGCTGGGCAAGGGACCGGCAGTCAAGGTGATGGACCGCTCGGTTATCTGCACACCGGCGGTTGTGGATGCGCTCGAGCAGGCGGCGAAGGACTGCGGTGTATCCGCGCAGCGCGAAATCCTGCTGTGCGGCGGCACGGATACCTCGGTGCTGCAGAAGGCGCGCGCGGGCGTGCAGGCAGGCGCGGTCTCTATCCCGACTCGCTATATCCATTCTCCGAGCGAGCTGTGTGCGGTTTCCGACGTCGAGGACGCAGCAAAGCTGCTGGCACAGTATGCACTCCGAAAATAACCGATAGAGTTACTGGGAATGTTGTAAAAAACGACAGGTGACAAGCTGCCGATTTTGCAGTATGATAAAGACACAGCAAGGGGGCTGATACCGATAAAAGGTGCAGGACTCTTGCTGTTTTTTTATACCCTTTCTCATTTCGACCACATCTTACTTACATACTACTCTTTGCCTGAAGCTGTTCTACCTTATGGTAGAGCGGCTTCGGGCATTTTACGCTCTTTATTCGGCAAAACGTGCACGTTGTCCGTGCTATACTGAATCTTGTTCGGGAGGTGAGGTATGGTCGTCTATCTGGATGTGCTGTTTGCCGTCAACGCGCTGATGGATGGCGCAACGCTGCTTGCGGCGGCTCGCTTAGGCGGCGTGCAGGTGCGGAAAATGCGGCTGATTTTCTCAGCAGTACTCGGCGGCGGCTATGCCGTGCTGGGTGCGGTCTGGCCGGTGCTGACACTCGCGCCGCTGCGCCTTCTTGCAGGACTGGGCCTGTGCATGGTCGCTTTCGGCAGAGAGCGGCACCTTGCGCGGCTGTGTGCACTGTACGGCGTGGTCGCGGCCTCGTTCGCCGGACTGGCGGCGGCACTGAGTGCCGCAAGCGGCAGGAGGCTGCTGCTCTCGTGCGGGTACTACTTTGCGGTGCCGATACAGGTGCTCGTGCTGGCGGCAGCTGTCGGCTACGCGGCAAGCGGGATACTCCTGTGCGGAGATGCGAAGCACGGCGCGCTGCACCGCGAAACGGAAACGCTGACCATCCGGTTCGGCAATCGGCAGACCGTCGTGCGTGTGCTGCACGACACGGGCAACGACCTAATCGAACCGGTTTCCGGAAAGCCGGTCGTGGTGATCGAGCGCAAGGCCGCCGAGTGCCTGCTGGACACGCAACTGCCGTTCGGCAGTGTGTCCGCGCAGCTGACGGCTCTGCCGGAAAATCTGGCTGCACGCTGCGGTCTGCTGCCGTTTCACGCGGTCGGCACGGATGGCGGTCTGCTGCTGTATTTCCGGCCGGACAGCGTGCTGAGGGCAGACGGCACAGCACTTGACTGTGTGTGTGCAGTCAGTGCGGTCTCCATCGGTCAGGGCGCGTACGAGGGACTTATCGGGGTGTGAAAGGGAGAGCAAAAATGAAAATTCTGCAGTGGTTAAAGACGATTTTACGGCGGTTTCGAGCGCAAGGTGTACATTATATCGGCGGCAGCGATGTTCTGCCGCCGCCGTTGTCTCCGGAGGAGGAGGCCGCCGCCGTGGAGGCGAACAGCGGGGGCGATGTTGCGGCGCGCAACCGTCTTATCGAGCACAATCTGCGGCTGGTGGTGTTCCTGGCGCGCAAGTTTGAGTCGAGCGGTGTGGGAACAGAAGATTTAATTTCTATTGGAACAATCGGACTCATCAAGGCGGTGAGCACCTATCGGAGCGACAAAAACGTCAAGCTGGCGACGTATGCGTCGCGGTGTATCGAGAACGAGATCCTCATGCACCTGCGCAAGATCGCCGGACGGCGGAGCGAGGTTTCCATCGACGAGCCGCTGTCCTCGGACTGGGACGGCAACGAGCTGCTGCTGAGTGATATTCTCGGCACCGAGCCGGACAGCGTCATGCGGCCGCTCGAGGATGATGTGGACAAAATGCTGCTGCATCGGGCACTGGGCCATCTGCCGCCGAGAGAGCGGCAGATCATCTCGCTGCGGTTTGGCATCGGCACGCCGAAGGCGCTGACGCAGAAGGAGGTTGCGGATTTGCTGGGTATCTCGCAAAGCTACATTTCAAGGCTGGAAAAGCGGATTATCGCGCGAATGCGAAAAGATATTTTGAAGTATTCGGCGTTTTAAGAAAGAGTGAGGAGAACGCAATGGGTTATCATTCTGTGGGCGGCCAATGGCCGCCCCTGCGTTTTAGCAAGGAGCAGATGGTTTAGATACGGTGCGCCGAGGTCGCACCCCAGGGCACCTTCTCTTGCCCTGACGGGCAATTCACCTTGTGTCGCGCCTGCGGAAAGAACCCGTATGTGTAGCAGTAAGGTATCTGTGAACTGCGAATAGGTTGCGAAAGACACGCAAGAGTAACCCGACTGCCGTTCTCCTTTTCGGAGCGGTCGCCGGTCTCTGGTCTGCGTCAGGCTAACGAGCAAAGGAAGCGGGATTCAAAAGGGTGGAAACCTTGGTGTCCATCCTTTTGCCCACCGCCGTGGGTACGGCGCGTTCCTCCGGTTTGCAGCCGATGCAACAGTTTTCTTTTCTCCTGCACTATGCTATAATAAGAGAAAACCCAAGGGATGAGATACCATGCAGATCGAAATTCGGCAGTACGAGCAGCGTGATGCTGCACAGGCAGCAGAAATTTGGAACGAGGTCGTTGAGGACGGTAAAGCCTTTCCGCAGATGGAAAAGCTGGACGAGGTGACCGGTCATGCCTTTTTCACTGAGCAGACCTATACCGGCGTAGCGTACGACGCGGCAACCGGCGAGCTGGTCGGTCTGTATATTCTGCACCCGAACAATGTGGGCCGCTGCGGTCATATCTGCAACGCCAGCTACGCCGTCAAAAAGACCGTGCGCGGACAGCATATCGGTGAAAAACTGGTAAAGCACTGCATTGCACAGGGGAAAACGTGCGGATTCCGCGTGCTGCAGTTCAACGCAGTCGTCAAGAGCAACAAGGGCGCACTTGCGCTGTACAAAAAGCTGGGATTCACACAGCTTGGTGTGATTCCGGGCGGATTTTTGAACAAGGACGGCGAATACGAGGATATTATCCCGCATTACCATGTTCTGTAAAGAGAAAAGGAGAATACCATGCTTTTTTGCAACATTGATCTGTTGGATGAGAATTTTGCGCTCAAACGCGGGCAGTACGTCGGCGTGAAGGACGGCAAGATCGCCTATATCGGTGACACCGAGCCGCAGGAGGACTACGGCGAACGCTACGATGGCAGACACCGTCTGCTGATGAGCGGCTTCTACAATGTCCACAGCCACGCGCCGATGACGCTGCTGCGCGGCTACGCGGAAAATCTGCCGCTGCAGCGCTGGCTGGGTGAGAAGGTATTTCCGTTTGAGGACAAGATCGACGACGAGGCGGCGTACTACGGCACGCAGCTTTCCATCGCGGAAATGCTGGCGAGCGGTACGGTTTCATTCTCGGATATGTATTTCTTCTTTGACGGCATGATGCCCGCGATACGCGAGAGCGGCATCAAGTGCAACCTCAGCCGCGGTCTGACCGTATTTGACGACAGCGACTACGAGAGCCTTGCCGCCTACAAGGACAATCTGCGCCTGCTGAACGAGTGGAACGGCGAGCTGGACGGCCGTCTGATCGGTGATCTGTGTATCCACGGCGAGTATACCTCGACACCCAAGGTGGTCGAGGCGGTAGCCGCTCACGCGAAGGACGCGGGTGCGCGTATCCACATCCACCTGTCCGAGACGCAGACCGAGCACGAGGAGTGCAAGCAGCGTCATGGCCTGACGCCGGCAGCGTACATGGAGGCGCACGGCATTTTCGATTCCCCGACCACGGCGGCGCACTGTGTCTGGCTGGAGGACAAGGATTTCGATATTCTCAAGAAGCACAATGTTTCAGTCGCCTGCTGTCCGGCGAGTAATCTCAAGCTGGCATCCGGCTACGCGAACATTCCGAAAATGCTGGAGAAGGGCATCAATATCGCGCTCGGCACGGACGGCGCAGCCTCCAACAACAACTTGAATATTCTGCAGGATATTTACCTGTTCGGTGTGGTTTACAAGGGTTTCTATCACGATTCTACGCTGCTGACGCCTGCACAGGTGCTGCACACGGCAACGCGCGCCGGTGCGCTTTCGCAGGGACGCACGGACTGCGGCAAGCTGGCGGTTGGATATAAGGCTGACCTGTGCGTCATCGACACCGATACGCCGCAGTTTACGCCGATGACCGATGCTGCCTGCAACGTGGTCTATGCGGCTCAGGGTGCGGACGTTCGCCTGACCATGGTGGACGGCGAGGTGCTGTACCGCGATGGTGAATTCAAGACCATCGACATTGAAAAGGTAAAGGCGGAAACGCAGAAGCGCACGGACGCTATCCTGCACCGGCTGTAAGGAGGGAGACCTATGCTGACAAAAGCAAATGTAGCGGAATCTGCAGCATATCTTAAAGAAAAGCTGCCGTTTGTGCCCGAAATCGCACTGGTGCTCGGCTCGGGCATCGGCCCGCTGGCTGATGAGGTGGAGAACCCGACGTATGTGCCGTACGGCGAGATTCCGCACTTCAAGGTATCCACCGCGCCTGACCACGCAGGACGCATGGTATGCGGCACGCTGGCCGGACGCCGTGTTATCTGCATGCAGGGCCGTCTGCACGGCTACGAGGGCTACGCGCCGGACGAGGTGGCGTATCCGGTTTATGTGATGAAGGCGCTGGGCGTGAAGGCGCTTGTCGTGACGAATGCGTCCGGCGGCATCAATACCGGCTATCATGCGGGTGATTTTATGCTGATCACTGACCACATCAACATGACAGGCAAAAGTCCGCTGACCGGCAAAAATGATCCCGAACTCGGTACTCGTTTTCCGGATATGACGTTCGCCTACAGCCATGAGCTCGGTGAAAAAGCCCTGCAGGCCGCTGCGGACTGCGGTCTTAAGCTGCATCAGGGTGTATACTGCGGCGTAAACGGCCCGCAGTTTGAGACACCGGCGGAGATCCGCATGTTCCGCACGCTCGGTGCGGATGCGGTCGGCATGTCCACCGTGTTCGAGGTCATTGCAGCCGCGCACTGCGGTCTGCCGCTCGTCGGTATTGCCATGATCACCAATATGGCGGCGGGCGTGCTTATGCAGCCGCTCTCGGGCGCTGAGGTCAACGAGACTGCCGAGCGCCGCGGCGCAGAGCTGCGCCGTCTGGTGGCAAAGCTGCTCGAGAAAATTTAAGGAAAATTTCAAAAAAAGTGTTGACAGAAAGCGATTTCTGCGATATACTAATAAAGCTGTCACGGAAAAGCGTTGGCAGCTTGATTTCGAGGTGTGGCTCAGCTTGGTAGAGCGCTTCGTTCGGGACGAAGAGGCCGCAGGTTCAAATCCTGTCACCTCGACCACAAAAACTCTGAAAACCACATGGTTTTCGGAGTTTTTTGCTATCTGATGAAAATTATACTTACCACTTAATATATCGAAAGAGAGGACGGCATTGATGCAGAACGCAGAACAGAAGACCGCACTCATAGCGATGAGCGGCGGCGTAGACAGCTCGATCGCGGCTTACCTGATGCGGCAGGCGGACTTCCGCTGCATGGGCACGACCATGCGGCTGTACCGCAACGAGGATCTCGGTGCATGTAATTTCCGCACCTGCTGTTCGGAAAAGGATATCGAGGACGCAAGTGAGGTTGCATTTCAGCTGGATATTCCGTATGAGGTACTGGATTTTACACTGGATTTTCAGGAGAAGATCATCGGCAAGTTTGTCCGCACCTATGAGGCAGGCGGCACGCCCAATCCCTGCATTGACTGCAACCGCTTTATGAAGTTCGACAAGCTGCTGGATTTTGCCGAGCAGCACGGCCTGTATTACGTTGTCACCGGTCACTACGCCCGCATTGAGCAGGACGAACAGACCGGACGCTGGCTGCTCAAAAAGGGCGTGGACGCGGGCAAGGACCAGAGCTATGTGCTGTACACAATGACGCAGCGGCAGCTGGCGCACACCAAATTTCCTCTGGGCGACCGCAATAAGCCGGAGATCCGCGAGCTGGCGGAGCAGCTCAGCTTCTGCAACGCACGCAAGCACGACAGCCAGGATATTTGCTTTGTGCCGGACGGCGATTACGTCAAGTTCATGGAGCAGTACACGGGCAAGCACTATCCGGCAGGCGATTTCCTCGATTTGGACGGCAAGCCGGTGGGAAAGCACAAGGGTGCTGTCCGCTATACCGTCGGTCAGAGACGCGGCCTCGGTCTTGCGATGGGTGAGCCGGTGTACGTCTGCGGCAAGGATATGGAGAAGAACACGGTTTCGGTCGGACCGGAGGCGGCGCTGTTCTCGGACACTGTGATCGTAGATGACATGAACTGGATTTCGATTCCGGAACTGACCGAGCCAATCCACATCAAGGCGAAGATTCGCTACCGCCATCCGGAGCAGCCGGTGACGGTTTCGCCAATGGGGGACGGCCGCGTCAAGCTGGTGTTTGATGAGCCGCAGAGAGCCGCAGCAATTGGTCAGGCGGCGGTGCTGTACGACGGCGATGTAGTTGTAGGCGGCGGCACCATCGTGGATGTGCCAAAGCAGGCGGGCAGGTGAGGCGCGGCATGAAATTTCTCATTGCATCCGATATTCACGGCTCGGCATACTACTGTGAACAGCTGCTGCAGGCATTCGAGCGCGAGCAGGCTGCGCGTCTGCTGCTACTCGGCGATATTCTTTACCACGGTCCGAGAAACGATCTGCCGCGCGATTACGCGCCAAAGAAGGTGATTGCCATGCTGAACGGCATGGCGGATACAATCCTATGTGTGCGCGGCAACTGCGACACCGAGGTGGACCAGATGGTGCTCGCGTTCCCAATCCTCGCGGACTATGCCGTCCTGTCGGCAGGGGAGCGGCTGGTGTATGTCACGCACGGACATCAATTCAACACGAAAACACCGCCTCCGCTGTGTCAGGGCGATGTGCTGCTGCACGGACATACGCATATTCCGGCATGGGAGCCGTTTGGCAGGGAAAACCTGTATCTGAACCCGGGTTCAGTGTCCATCCCGAAAAATGATACCGCACATGGCTATATGACACTCGAAAACGGCGTTTTTACGTGGAAAACGCTGAGCGGCGAACCATATCACACGCTTGCATTGTAAAAAAAGAGGCTGACAGTTCACAGCTGTCAGCCTCTTTTTTTATTGAATGTCGGTTTGCTTGCAAACCGCGTCCGCTAAAAGGCTTTGCCTTTTAATCGAAATTAGTCTACCTTCACGGTCCAGCCCAGCTCATCCGGCAGCTTGCCCCACTGGATGCCGGTCAGGGTGTTGTACAGCTTGTGGGTAACTTCGCCGATCTCACCGTTGTTGATGTGAGCAACATCGCCCTCGTAACGCAGCTCGCCAACCGGAGAGATAACTGCAGCGGTACCGGTGCCAAATACCTCTTCCAGCTTGCCGTCGTGGGAAGCCTTCATAACGTCAGCGATCGGCAGGCGCTCCTCGGATACCGGAATGCCCCAGTGCTTGAGCAGCTCGATGCAGCTCATACGGGTAACGCCCGGCAGAACGGTGCCAACAGTCGGAGCGGTGTAAACGGTGCCGTCGATCTTGAAGAAGCAGTTCATGGAGCCGACTTCCTCAACGTACTTGTGCTCAACGCCGTCCAGCCACAGGGTCTGCTCGTAGCCCAGCTCGTGTGCCTTTACCTGAGAGATCAGGGATGCAGCGTAGTTGCCGCCGCACTTGGTGAAGCCGGTGCCGCCCGGGCAGGCACGGGTGTACTCATCCTCGACGAAGATCTTAACCGGATTGATGCCGGTGGAGTAGTATGCGCCGACCGGAGAGCATACGATGATGAACTTGTGAGTGCGGGAGGTACGAACGCCCAGATGCGGCTCGGTAGCGATTACAAACGGACGGATGTACAGGCTGGTGCCCTCAGCGTGCGGAACCCAGTCCTGATCGAAGGAAACAATGGCCTTGACAGCCTGAACAAAATCCTCTACCGGCAGGCTCGGCAGGCACATACGATGGTTGGTGTTGATCATGCGCTGTGCATTCTTGTCCGGGCGGAACAGCTGAATGGAGCCGTCCGGGGTGCGGTAAGCCTTCAGACCCTCAAAGGACTCCATTGCGTAATGGAAAACCATCGCTGCCGGATCAAGCTCAAGCGGCTGATACGGTACGATGCGGGCATCGTGCCAGCCCTGTTCCTCATCGTGGTCAATGATCAGCATGTGATCGGTATAATGAACACCAAAGCCGAGGCTGCTTTCGTCCGGCTTTGCCTTAGGGGTAGTGGTGCGCTGTGTTGTGATCTGCAGCATGGTTGATTCACTCTTTCTTTATAAGAATTTGTACTCTTTTATTATAGCACTCGATTCTCACAACGCAAGGTGTTTTTCGGCAGAAAGGGTGACAAACCCGCTGTGCTTTGGTATAATATGTTCGTACGAATTGCTGAAAGGAGTGAGTGCGTATCAAAAAAATCATCAGCTGTGTGCTGTGTGCCGCGCTGCTGCTGACGTTTCTGCCTGCACCGGCGCATGCGGTGACGCTGACAGCGGTAAACGACTCCATCCTGCCGCTCGACGAGAGCACCATGCCCGCGCGTCTCGGCGGCGAAACCTATGTGCCGTACAGTGTGTTTACCACGCTCGGTGTGTCTGCCTCGGAGAATGACGGCGTGCTCGATCTTTCCGCAAACGACGAAACGCTCAGCTTTTCGACTGCGGAAGGCTATGTGTACGATCAGAATCTGAACAGTTATTCCACACCCGCGTATGAGATGAACGGAACGGTTTATGTACCGGTCAAGCTGTGTTGTGCGAAGTTTGGCTTTACCTATTCTTCACTGACCCTGCAGGGGGAAAATGTGCTGCGTGTCGCGGACGGCTCGGCACAGAGCGATTCGGCGTTTATTGCGGCGCATACCAAGGTGATTGAGAACACGATCGACAACTACAAGGGCAGCACTTCCGGGTCGGACCGCAGCAATAACACGAATACCAATCCCGCACCGGCAAAGCCGGTGGACAACGATACCATCGAAATACCGAAGGTAGAGGAAAAGCCGGCGAAGAAGCCGGTCCGCGTGTATCTTGCCTATTACGGCGCGCCGAACGAAAACACGGCGGCTGTTCTGGACAATCTGCATGACGCAGGCAGGCAGGCGGCGTTCTTCCTGCCGACGGATACCTCCGAATGGGATGATGATCTGGTTCGCCGAATCGCAGCGGAAGGACATACGGTAGCCTTTCTGCTGCAGGCGGACAGCAAAACCACAGGAGCAGACATGCTGGCCGACCTTGCCGCTGCGAACGAGCGCCTGACACTGCTGACCGGTGTTGCAGCCCGCATAGCCGCCAACCAGAGCGGCAGCGACGCACTCACCGAAGCACAGCGCAGCGTGCTCATCGGCGCAGGCTACCGCCTGTGGGATGCCGGTCTGGACAGCGGCGATGCCGAGAAAAATGCGGCGGAAGCGTATACGCAGACCGTACAGTATTTCGCCTCCACGTCCGGCGTGGTAGTCGTGCGGCTGCATCACAGCAAGGCAACCCCGAGACTGACCGAAGCACTGTGCTCGTATATCGGACGGCAGGGTATTTCGGCGGGACGCATTACATACAGCGTTACGCCGGTCAACAGTGCATCCGATACCCGATGAAGGGAGGACTCTATGAAGCTGATCTTATGTGTGGATGATAAAGGCGGCCTGGCCTTTAACCATCGCCGCCAGAGCCGCGATCGTGTGCTGAATGAGCACATTCTTATGCACTGCGGTATGCACAGGCTGTGGATAAGTCCGTACACCGCAAAGCTGTTCGGAGCGGATACGGCAGTACGGCTTTGCATCGCTGAGGATTGCCTCGAGCGGGCGGCAGAGGACGATTACTGCTTCGCTGAGGTGCACGATCCTGCACCCTACTTAAACAGGGTGCAGCAGGTGATAGTATATCACTGGAATCGTGTCTATCCCGCCGACCGGTATTTCACCCTGCCGGAAACCGGATGGACGAAGCAAAGCGAGACCGAATTTGCCGGTTCCTCGCATGAGAAAATAACAGAGGAAGTATTTGTTAAATGCGAAAATTGACCCGCGCGTTTGCGCCGATTGTATTCGTGCTCAGCCTGCTGCTTTCCGGCTGTGCACTGCCCATGCCGTCGAGCAGTATGGTTTCGATGGACGATCTGCCCGCCTACTCGGATTCTGCTTATGTCGAGATCGACGGCAACCAGCCATTCTTCACCGACGCAGACAAACAGGAGACCGGATCGTTTGAGGAATATTCGGATTTGGATTATCTCGGACGGTGCGGCACGGCATACGCCAATGTCGGACAGGATCTGATGCCCGCAGATGGAGAAAAACGCGGTTCGATCGGTCAGGTCAAGCCAACCGGATGGCATACCGTCAAGTATGACTGTGTGGACGGCAAATACCTGTATAACCGCTGTCACCTGATCGGCTGGCAGCTTACCGCCGAGAATGCCAACAAGCAGAATCTGATCACCGGCACGCGATACCTCAATATTGAGGGGATGCTGCCGTTTGAGAATATGGTCGCTGACTATGTGAAGGAAACCGGCAACCATGTGCTCTATCGGGTCACGCCGGTGTTTGAGGGCAGCAATCTTGTTGCCTCGGGCGTGCAGATGGAGGCGTGGTCGGTCGAGGACGACGGCGAAGGCATTTGCTTCAACGTGTACTGCTATAACGTCCAGCCGGGCGTGGAAATTGATTATGCCACCGGCGAAAGTCAGGCAGCGTAAAGAAAAACAGCAAGTTCAGTCGGACTTGCTGTTTTTTCTTTCATTGAGAATGGAGAATTGAAAATTGAGAATTTCGGTAACGCGCAAAGCGCGTTTATTCAATAACCGGCCTTCGGGCGGTTTCCTTCATTCTCCATCCGCAATTTGTTAAATTTGCTTGCGGATATGCTCCAGTGCGCCCTTCTCCAATCGGGATACCTGCGCCTGTGAGATGTGTATCTCGTCAAACGAAAGGATGTGATTTTCAGGATGATTTCTGCGCTTATCGTACGGTAAAAGTGCGGATTTGTCAAGATGGACAGGGACAATCAAGTGATTGACCAATAGAGAAGAAAAGCCGCAAGAAACCCATCACATCCGTCTTTTTCACCGGAAAAATTTATGCTATAATGGTATCAACTACTAAGGGGAAAGGCGGGATACCGTTGCGCACAAGACCAATCCTTGCGGCAGCGGCGCTGCTGCTGGCGGCCGGACTTGCCGCCGTGACGTATCAGGCCGTATCGCAGACGGACGAGCCGCTCCGCATTGGCACGACGTACATGACGATGAACAACCCGTTTTACAGCGTCATTGACGAGGAACTGCGGTTGGTGATCGAAAGCCGCGGCGATATTCTGCTGACGCGTGATCCGGCGCTCGATCAGGAGCGGCAGAACGAGGAGATACGCGATCTGCTGCACGAAAATATCGACCTGCTGGTGCTCAATCCGGTGGACTACCGCGAGATCGAGCCAGCACTGCGGGAGGCACAGAAGGCGGGCGTACCGGTCGTGGTTATCGACTCGCAGGTCGGCAACCCGGATTTGGTAGCGTGCACGATTGCGTCCGACAACTACGGTGCGGGTGTGCTCTGCGCGGAGCACCTGATGAACACGCGTGATTCCGCGAAGGTCGTGCTGCTTGAGCACGCATCTACCAAGTCCGGCCGAGACCGTATCCAGGGCTTTTGCGATACGCTGGCATCCGACGCCAACTATCAAATCATCGGTCGCGCGGACAGCGCCGGTCAGCTTGAAGTCGCCATGCCGGAGATGGACAAGCTGCTTGAACAGGGCATTGTGCCGGACGCCGTGATGTCACTTAACGACCCGAGCGCACTCGGCGCGATGGCGGCTCTGCAGGAGCATGGCATGCTGCAGGATACGGCGGTTTACGGCGTGGATGGTGCTCCCGAAGCGAAAAGCATGATCAGCGAGGGTGCTATGACGGCGACAGCGGCCCAGTCCCCCATTCGGCTGGGGCAGATTACCGCGCAGACGGTCTACGCCATCTTAAACGGTGAGGACTACGAAAAGGAAATCACGGTTCCGGTAGCACTGGTGACCAGGGACAACGTAAACAGCTACGACATGGACGGCTGGCAGTAGGGGGGACGGTATGGCACAGAGTTTGCAGTTTTTTCGCCGGATTATGCTGCTGCTGAATATCACCGTGTGCGTATTCCTCGCATGGGTGTTCGGCATGACGCCGGTGCTGGCGGCGCGGCAGTCGGACGGTGTGGCGTTCACGCAGAATTTAAGCGCGCTGCCGGCCAAGCCGTGGACGCTGACCGTAGCGATTCTCAGCATGGCGGCGCTCATTGTGGTTGGTGTACTGCGCAGACGCAGCTATCATTTCGTCGGCTGGACCGAGCCGTTATTCGCGCTGTGCGTGATTTTTGCGCTGCATCTGGACTACAACGGCCTGCTGCTGTATGTGGTTGTGGATTTGATCGACGGCCTGCACGGCAGAACGCGCCGCCGGTTTCTCGGCGTCATGACGGCGCTGTTCCTGCTGACCGGTTTGGGTGCCTTGCAGGGAGCGCTGCACACGGTTCCGTTTTCGGAATATCTGCTGTATTTTGATATGCACACGCGGCAGCTTTTGCAGAGCACGGTGGATTTGCTGGGCGCACTGCACCTTATCCTGTTCGTGGTGTACATGGTGGTGCTCATCGGGCAGAGGACCGAGGAAAATTCGGCAATACGCCGTCTCAACGGCGAACTGGAACAGGCGAACGATCGGCTTTCGGTTATGAACGAGCAGCTCAAGGCCTACGCCGCCGAGAGCGAACGCATGGCGGAAACGCGCGAGCGCAACCGCCTTGCGCGGGAGATTCACGACACGCTCGGCCACGCACTGACCGGCATTACCGCCGGTGCAGACGCATGTCTGCAAATGCTTGAAATCTCGCCGGAGATGGCGAAAAAGCAGATGGAACGCATCGCGTCCACCGCGCGCGAGGGCATGAACGAGGTTCGGCGTTCGGTGCGGGCACTGCGGCCGGATGCGCTCGAGCGCATGCAATTAACAGACGCGATAGCGAAGCTGTGCAGCGAAATGCAGACGACCTCGCAGGCGGAGATCACGCTCGATTTGCAGGCCGAGGATCTGCGGCTGTCGCCGGACGAGGAGGACGCGGTGTACCGCATCGTGCAGGAGAGCATCACGAATGCTATCCGGCACGGACACGCAACCGCGGTGCGTGTCCGCATTGTAGCGGAGGAGCGCCGGCTCGGCATTACGGTAACGGACAACGGCTGCGGCTGCACGAAAATTGAGCCGGGATTTGGTCTGCGGCACATGCGCGAGCGGCTTAAGCTGTTAAATGGCACATTAAAGGTAAAGAGCGAAAAAGGATTTGAACTGCACGCGGAAATTCCGCTGCGATGGGGTGATGTATATGATTAAAGTGCTGCTGGCAGACGATCAGGAGCTGATTCGGGAAAGTCTGGGCTTTGTTCTGGGAGCGCAGGGCGATATTACGGTAGTCGGCATGGCGAAGAACGGCCGCGAGGCTATCGAACTGGTGCGGAGCGAAAAGCCGGATGTCGTGCTGATGGACATCCGCATGCCCGAGGTGGACGGCGTGGAGTGCACGCGCCTTATCAAGTCGGCATACCCGAATATCAAGGTCATCGTGCTGACGACGTTCGACGATGACGAGTATGTGTTCAACGCGCTGCGGTTCGGCGCGTCTGGCTATCTGCTCAAGGGCGTATCTGTCGCGGATTTGACCAATGCGGTGCGCGAGGTCGTGCGCGGCGGCTCCATTATCGCGCCGGACGTGGCAAGCAAAGCCTTGCAGATGTTCGCGCGGATGGCCAAGGGCAACCTCACCATCGGTGTGGACGAAAAGCAGACTGAGGATTTGCAGGATAACGAATGGCGCATCATCCGTGAGGTCGGTGCCGGACTGTCTAACAAGGAAATCGCGGCCGCGCTCTGCCTGTCCGAAGGCACGGTGCGCAACTATCTGAGCAGCATTCTCAGCAAGCTGGATCTGCGCGACCGCACGCAGCTTGCCATCTGGGCGGTGCAGACCGGCGTAGCAGGCCGTCCGTTTGGAGGTCCGCAATGAAGGGGCTGACGAAGCGTCTGACAGCGATCATCGTGCTGACAGCGGTGTGCCTGACGATGGTCGCTTACAGCCGCACACGTCCAGTCGAACTGCGACTCGGCTTTATGGCGGGCAGCTACTGGGATGCGCCAAACGGCAACTGCTACGCTGTCATCGACGCGGCGATCGAGCGGTTCGAGCGGGAGCACCCGAATGTACACGTCACCTACACAAGCGGCATCCTCAAACGGGATTACTCGGAATGGCTTATCGACCAGTACCTGCTCGGCAGTGAGCCGGATGTGTTCCTCGTGCTGCCGGAGGATTTCGGTGAGCTGTGCGAACTCGGTGCACTCGCGCCGCTGGACGGCTATCTTGCGCAGGACGAGGCGGTGTCCGACACGGATTTTTATCCGGCGGCGCTGCAGAGCGGCGCGGAGAACGGCGTGCAGTACGCGCTGCCGTATGAGTGCGTACCGACGCTGATGTGTGTCAACAAGACGCTGCTCGAAAGCGAAGGCATTGCTGTGCCGTCCGGTGACTGGACGTGGGAGAATTTTTACAACATCTGCGCCAAGGTTACGCGCGACACGGACGGTGACGGCGAAACCGATCAGTTTGGCTGCTACGGCTACACCTGGCAGGATGCGCTGACCGCGAACGGTGCATCGCTGTTCACCGAGGACGGCAGCAGCTGCTTGATTTCCGAACCGAAGGCGGTGCAGGCGGTGGCGTTTGCACAACGGCTCGGCAAGCTCACGGCAGAGACCACGCCTTCTGCGCGGGACTTCGATGAGGGAAAAGTAGCGTTCCGACCGTTCCTGTTCTCGGATTACCGGACCTATCAGCCGTATCCGTGGCGCATCAAGCGGTACTCGGATTTCTTGTGGGACTGCATTCCCATGCCGCATGGTCCGGCAGGCGGCAACAGCTCGGAGCTGAGCACCGTGCTCGCAGGTATCAGCAGCCGCTCGGCGCATACAACGCTTGCGTGGCAGTTTCTGCGCGAGCTGACCGCCAATGCGGATAATCAGTCTATGCTGTTTACGGATTCGCACAGCGTGTCCGCGCTGCGGAGCGTGACCGACTCGGACGAAACCCGCCGGATTCTCCGGCAGGACACGCCCGGCGAAAGCCAGTCCGGCGTGGAAATGCTGTCGGATGTCATGGAGCAGGCGGTTGCCGCGCCGCGCTTCCGCAATTACGATCAGGCACTGCTGTTCACCGAAGGATTGGTGCAGAATGCGATGGAGGACGAGCATAATCTGTCACTCCAGCTTCAAAGAGTCCAGCATCAGGTGCAGGAATATTTACAGGAATAAGCAGCGAAAAACGCAGGCGTTCAGCGCTCTGTTTGTGTGATATGCACAGACAGGGCGCTTTTTCTTTGCGTATTTTGATAATCGGCATGACATTTGTCATAGAAAAACAGGACGATTATCACAAGCGAGTCATGACAAAATGCAGATTTCATACAGGATAAAATCCGGTATACTATGCTCAACAAACAGGAAAGAGGGAACGGAAAATGAGATACCTGATTTTAGTCAGCCACGGCACCTTTGCACCGGGTTTGCACAACGCGCTCGGCATGATGGCAGGCAGCGACCGCGAGGACATCCGCTCGACCAGCCTGCTCGACGGCATGGACGTTGACACCTTCCGCGCAAACTTCACAGAGCTGGTGGGGGACATCACCGCCGAGGACGAGATCATCCTCACCGCGGACATCATCGGCGGCTCGCCGCTGACCACCGCACTCGATGTGCTCACCGAAAAGGGTCTGCTGGGCAAAACGCTTGCCATCGGCGGCATGAACCTGCCGCTCGTGCTGACCGCCGCATTTGCGGATGCGGATACGCCGCTCGAGGAGCTGGAACAGGAGCTGACCGGCGAGGCCAAGGACCAGATCAAGCGGTTTGACCTCGGCGGCGATGAAGACGACGATATTTAATAAAAATAGTAAAGAGCAGTATTAAGGAGGAAAAAGTTATGTCAATCTCTTTCATTCGTGTTGACGACCGTATGATCCACGGTCAGACCTGCACGCGCTGGGCGCTCGAGTATCCGTGCGACGGCCTCATTGCCGTAAACGACAAGGCGGCTACCACGCCGGTGCTCAAGGCTGCGTACAAGAACGCCAGCGACAAAAAGACCTTCGTGTGGACGCTCGACGAGTGGCGCGCAAAGTGCGGCAAGGTGCTTGCCAGCAAGGATCGCTACTTCCTCATCACCAAGGACCCGATCACGATGAAGAGCATCCTCGTGGACGACGGCTTTGATCCCGGTGAGGTAAAGACGGTTATCATCGGACCGTGCAACGACCGCCCGGGCGCGACCAAGCTGGGCAACAATCAGGCGATCACCCAGCCGGAGGCGGACGCACTCGAGGCCATTATGCAGAAGGGCTACGAAGTAGAGTTCGCGCTCATCAAGGAGGCTGCCATCGGCAACTGGAAGAAGTTCCGCGGTCAGTTCGGCTACTAAATTCTATTTCACAAAATAAAAAAGAAAAGAGGGAGAACTTATGCAAGTTCAAGTTTGGCAGGCTGCATTGTTCGGATTGCTCGCATGTCTGGCATCCATGCCCGGTCTGGGCGGTACGGTGCTCGGCAACTACACGCTGGGCCGTCCGCTGGTAGCGGGTCTGATCGTCGGCCTCATCATGGGCGACGTGCAGACGGGCATTTATCTCGGCGCGGCCATTCAGGTCGTATACATCGCGCTCGTAACGCCGGGCGGCACGGTTTCCGCTGACGTTCGCGCGATCTCTTACATCGGCATTCCGCTTTCCATGGTTGCCGTGCATTCCATGGGTCTCAATCCCGCATCCGCTGAGGGACAGGCAATGGCGGTAACGCTCGGTTCGGCTGTCGGCACCATCGGCACCGTGCTGTTTTACGGAACAGCTACCGTAAACCTCGTTTGGCAGCATATGGGCTGGCGCGCACTCGAAAAGGGCGATCTGCGCAAGCTGTATGTGGTCGATATGGGTCTCCCGTGGATTTCTCACATCCTGTGCTCGTTTATTCCGACGTTTATCATCACCAAGGTCGGCACCAGCATGGTAGATCTGATGAAGGCCTACCTGCCGATGGACGGCGTTGCAATGAAAACACTGTTCACCGTCGGCTCGCTGCTTCCGGCAGTCGGTATCGCCATCCTGCTCAAGCAGGTTGCGACCAAGCCGGTTGATATTCTGGTATTCGTATTCGGCTTCACGCTGGCCGCTTGCATGGGCCTCAACCTGATTGCGGCATCTATCGTCGGCGGTTTCTTTGCGGTCATCAACTACCGCATCAAGATCCTTGCTTTGCAGAAAGCCGCTCCCGCAGCTGCAGCCTCTGCAGCAGAGTTTGACGACGATGAGGAGGAGATTTGATCATGGCAGAAAAGAAACTTTCCAAGAAAGCGCTGAACAAATCGTTCCGCAACTGGTTTTACGGCCATCTGACCTGCTTCTCGCAGGAGCATATGCAGACGTTCGGCTACCTGTGCGCCATGCTGCCGCTGGTAGAGGAGCTGTACGACACCAAGGAGGAGCAGACCGAAGCCCTCAAGACTTATTCCGCATTCTTCAACACCGAGCCGCAGCTGGGCACCGTCATCGTCGGCATGACCGCCGGTCTGGAAGAAGCCAAGGCCAACGGCGAGGACATCGACGGTGAGATGATCAACGGCATTCGCGCCGGTCTGATGGGACCGGTGGCCGGTATCGGTGACAGCCTGCTGGTTGGCACGCTGATTCCGATTCTGCTGGGCGTTGCGCTCGGCTTATCCTCTGGCGGCTCGCCGCTCGGCGCGATCTTTTACATCATCGCGTACAATGTCATTCTGACGCTCGGCATGCGCCTGCTGTATTTCAAGGGCTATGAGCTCGGCGGCAAGGCGGTTGAAATGATCGTCGGTGAAAAGGCGAACGCCATCCGCGAGAGCATCATCATGCTCGGCACGGTCGTTATCGGCGCGGTTGCCGCAAGCTGGATTTCGATCACAACGCCGCTTGTCCTGCCCGGTGACATTTCTCTCCAAAAGGATGTGCTGGATACCATATTCCCCAAGATGCTGCCGCTGGCTACCGTTATGCTCTGTTACTGGCTGATGAGTAAGAAGAAAATGGCACCGACGACCGTTATGCTCGTGCTGGTCGGCATTGCGCTGGTCGGCGTGTGGGTTGTTTTTTTTTATCCGCAGCTTGAATAAAAAATTCTTTTAACTCAGACAATACCACACTTCCCCCCCCCGGGCCGCTTAACGAAATCGTTCAGCGGCCGCCGTACAGGAAAGGAGTTTTCTCAATGAACAAGACCGCATTACTGCACGAGGCCAAACAGCAGCAGCAGGCCCTTCGGCAGCTTTCCCTCTGGAAGCGAATCGCTATGCTGCTCTCCTCCTGCGCGGCGGTGCTGGCATGGTGGGGCATCGCGGGCAGCGGATTGCGCTTTGCGGGCGGCGTATGCGGCGTGATTATTGCGCTGGTGTGCGCGGTCTGCGCGGCTGTGATCGGACTGGGCATCCGCAACGGAAACCGCAATGTCGCCAACATTTTGTCGGCGGCAGAGCAGGCATAAAGGAAGAAATGCAATGAATCAACAACAATATCGGTTGCTGTGCATGGATATTGACGGCACGCTTCTGAATTCGGCGCACAAGCTGCCGCTCGCCAACCGCGAGGCTGTGCAGTTTGCGGCGAAGAACGGCGTGACCATCTGCCTGATGAGCGCACGACCGCCGCGGGCGGTGTTCCCGATTCGGGATGCGCTCGGCGTGGATGGACCGCTGGTGTGCTGCGGCGGAGGACTTATTCTCTCGGGCGAAAACCGGCTGGCGGACAGCCGCCTGACCCGTGCATGTGCGCAGGCTGTCCGGCAGGAAACGCAGGCGAGAGGTATCCACTTGAGCGTTTACCGCGACCTCGACTGGCTCATTGCCGCCGAGGACGAGTGGAGCCGCGCCGAGGCGCAGATAACCGGCGTACAGCCGACCGTCGCGCCGTTGGAGACGCTGTTTGCAGACTGGGGCGACGCAGGCGCGCACAAACTGCTCTGCATAGGCGAGAAATCGCAGATTGACGAAATGATTCCGGTACTGGAGGCAAAGCACCTGCCGATGACGCTCGTGCGCTCCAAGGACGAATATCTTGAAGTCGTACCGGCAGGCGCGGGCAAGGACACGGCCATGCATGTGCTGTGCGATTCGCTGCACATCTCGCCCAATGAGGTGATGGCACTCGGCGATCACGACATTGACGCGCCGCTGCTCCGCGCTGCCGGACTGGGCATTGCAGTGGGCAACGCTTCTCCGATTGCACGGGCAGCCGCCGACGAAGTGACCGCTTCGTGCGACGAGGACGGCGTGGCGTGCGCCATTTATCGCCATATCGGAGGAGGTGCAGGCATGAAATACCGTTTACTCGCGCTCGACCTTGACGGCACACTGCTGAACTCCCGCAAGGAGGTAACGCCTGAGGTCAAACAGGCGCTCGAGTGGGTCAAGGAACGCGGCGTACACGTTGTGCTCTCGACCGGACGCATTGTCGGCGAAGCGGCGGAGTTCGCCCGTGAGCTGCCCTGCGAGGATTTGATGGTCACGGCGGGCGGCACGGCGATTGCCACTGCATCGGATGAGCGCATTCTGCAAAGCTGGGACATGCCGTGCGAAATCGGCGCAAAGGTGGTTGAGGCGGTGCAGAGCCGGCCGGTGCGCGTGATGATCTACGTCGGCAGCAAAATCTATATCAACGAATATTCCAACCGCGATTTTGTCGCAAATTACCGCGTAGAGGGCTTTCATGCGAATAAAATCGTCGTGGAGGACATCGCCGGTGAGATTCGGAAAAACCATCTGAACGTCACCAAGGTGTACGCACTAGGTGAACGCGAGGTGCTCGAACAGGCGCTTGTGGAGATTCGGCCGCTGCCGGGTCTAACGATCACAAGCTCAGGCTCGGACAACTTTGAGATTCTGCCTGCCGGTGCGGACAAGGGACGCGCGCTCACCCGCCTAGGCGAGATGCTCGGCATCACGCCGGACGAAATGGTCGCCATCGGTGACAGCGACAACGATGCGGAAATGCTCCGTGCAGTCGGGATGCCGGTGGCGATGGGCAACGCGGATGCAGCGCTCAAGGATCTGGCAAAATACATCACCGCAGACTGCGACCATGACGGCGTAGCACAGGCGGTCTATCACCTATTCCAATAACACAAGAGGAGGAAGAGACATGCCGTTTATGACCATTCCGGAAGCTGCGGTTTTATGGCACATTTCCGCCGCCGAACTGCGGCAGCTTTGCGAAAACCATGCGATTCTCGGCGCGATACGCGTGCATCAGCGCTGGTTTATCCCGGAGGACGCGGCCTGTCCTTCCGAAATCCTTCCCGTATCCTGAACCTTGTCGGAGGTCTTTCCATGGCACAAACCGATCTGCAAATCCACAGCAGCCTGACTGCAGGCGGGGAGCTTTCACCGCGTGCACTGGCCGAACGCTGCTGTGAGGAACGGCTGACGCTGGCGGCTTTGACCGACCGGCGGGCGGTCAGCGGTGTGCCGGAATGTATCTGGCGCGGCGCACAGCTCGGTGTGCGCATTTTGCCCGGCATTGAACTCGACTGCCGCTGGCGGGAACAGGATTTTCTCACGCTCGGCATCGGCATTGACATCACCTGTCCGGCGCTGCTCGAGATTGAGCGGACGCGGAACGATTCGGTGCAGTCATTTGCAGCCGAGCAGGCGATTCACACGATTCACGAAGCAGGCGGACTGGCCGTGCTCGTGCCGCCGAATGAGATGGACGACACCTTTCCGGTGGCGGCATTCGACGGCATTGCAGCATACGTCAGTCACAGCCAAGCAGATACCGCGCGGTATCACACACTGGCACGCAGACACGGTTTGATCGTCACCGGCGGCAGCGGATTTCTCAGCGAGAACAAGCCGCCGTATCGACCGGGTGCAGTGGACTTTTATGGACACGAACCGCAGGTTGCAGCGACATTTCTCGCCGCAATCCACCATTTGAATGAAGAAAAAAGGAGTTTTCATCATGACAGCATTTGAGTACACCATTACGGATTCCATTGGCATTCATGCACGTCCGGCAAGCCTGCTGGCGAAGGAGGCCGCGAAGTTCAAGAGCAAGGTTTTCCTGCATTTCGGCGATAAAAAAGCGGATGCACGCCGTCTGATCGCCATCATGGGCATGGGCATCAAGCACGGCAACACCGTTCGCGTGGAAGTGGAAGGCGAGGACGAAGCGGAAGCGGCAGCGCAGATTGAGGTATTTTTCAAGGCGAACCTGTAAGGAGTGAGCGAGATGGAGCAGATTTTCGGCAAAGGCGTATCCAAAGGCGTAGCGGCAGGCCCGATCAGCTTTTACCGCAGAGCAAGCGGCGTCATTCCGCGCCATGAGGTGAGCGACACTGCGGCAGAGCTGGAGCGATTCCGCGCAGCGCGGGAGACGGCGAAGGAGCAGCTCGCAAAGCTGTATGACAAGGCACTTGCTGAGGCCGGTGAGGACGCGGCAATGTTGTTCGAGGCGCACCAGATGATGCTGGACGATCTGGATTTCGTGGAGAGCATCGAGGGTATGATTGAGAACGACCGTGTAAACGCCGAGGCCGCCGTCAGCGACACCGGTGTACAGTTCGCGGAAATGTTTGCTGCGATGGATGACAGCTACATGCAGGCGCGTGCAGCGGATATCCGCGATATTTCCGCGCGGGTGATCGGTATTCTGACCGGCGAGGGTGAAAGCGGCATCGTGTCCGATGTGCCGTGCATCGTGGCGGCAGATGATCTTGCGCCGAGCGAGACCGTGCAGCTGGATAAGGCTCTTATTCTGGGATTCATCACGGCAGGCGGCTCGGCGAACTCACACACGGCGATTCTGGCCCGCACGATGGGCATTCCGGCCATTATCGGTGCAGGAGATGCGCTGCAGCCGGAAATGGAGGGCAAGTACGCCATCATTGACGGCCAGACCGGCGAGGCGGTTATCGAGCCGGATGATGCCGAGCGTGAGCGTCTGCTCAAAAAGCAGGCCAAGGAGAAGGCGCTGAAAGAACTGCTCGATCAACTCAAGGGCAAGCCGAATGTGACCAAGGACGGCCGGAATGTGATGGTCTACTGCAATATTGGCTCCCCGGCAGATATTGATGCGGTTCTGCAGAATGACGGCGGCGGCATCGGCCTGTTCCGCTCGGAATTTCTGTACCTGCAGGGCAGCGACTATCCGACCGAGGACGAGCAGTTCAAGGCTTATAAGACGGTCGCGGAGCGCATGGGCGGCAGGCGCGTTATCATCCGCACGCTGGACATCGGCGCGGACAAGCAGGCGGACTATTTCCACCTCGATAAAGAAGAAAACCCTGCCATGGGTCTGCGTGCCATCCGCATCTGTCTGACCCGTCCGGAGGTGTTCCGCACACAGCTGCGGGCGTTGTACCGCGCATCGGCGTACGGCAAAATCGCTATCATGTTCCCGATGATCACCTCGGTCTGGGAGGTGCAGGAGATCAAGCGTATCTGCCGCAACATCCGTGCGGAACTCGCGGAAGAAGGTGTACCGATGGCGGACAAGGTCGAGCTCGGCATTATGATCGAGACACCGGCCGCCGTCATGATGAGCGCAGAGCTGGCGCGTGAGGTGGACTTTTTCTCGGTCGGCACGAACGATCTGACGCAGTACACGCTGGCGGTTGACCGGCAGGGTGTGGGTCTCGACCGTTTTTTTGACGCGCACCATCCGGCGGTGCTGCGTATGCTCCGCATGGCAGCCGAGAACGCGCACAAGGCCGGAATCTGGATCGGCATTTGTGGCGAACTCGGCGCAGACGCGGAACTGATCGAAACCTTCCTGTCGATGGGTATCGACGAGCTTTCGGTTTCGCCGTCGGCGGTGCTGCCGCTGCGGTCGGCGATTCGCTCGATTGATACGACAACACTGGCTCCGCTGGAATTGTAAAAAAGGATAAAAGCAGTGATGCGCTTCATTTTTGAAGGCAGCATCACTGCTTTTTTATTCCAAATGCCAGCGCACGAGATACGTCACCGTATACTCACCCTGATAACCGGATCGCGCCCGCTGAAAGCTCATTTGCAGCTGTGAGTTAGAGGTTTGCATCTCAGATACGATCGGCTCTGCACCGGTGGTGAGGAAAATATCGAGCGAGATATGGGTTTTGCTCTCGTCCGAGTCCACGATGATATGGTCAACGAGCGCCTTGGACATCTCGCGCGAGAACCCGCAGCTCATCTGCCACCGTTCCTCGATAATGCGGCGCAGATTTTCCACCCGTCGGATACGTTCTTCCAGTGTCTTGTTCGCATTCTGTAGTTCTGTTCGCTGCTGCTCGAGGGCGGCAAGCTGCTCGTTGCAGGTCTCATTGCGCTGCTTGAACTCGTCGTTGGAGAGCGCACCCGCAAGCGCGAGGTCGAGCAGCTTGTCCTTGCGGCGGGTGACCGTTTCGATTTCCTGCTCGACTTGAGCAAGCGCAGGGGCGTTATCCTGCTGTGCGGCAAAGGCGCGCAGATTGTCGATGTACTCCTGCACAGCGGCTGAGCGCTCGTCCGTTATCTGCTCGAACACACGCTCTAAAATGCGGTCCAGCTCGCGGCTGTAAACCGTCGGGGAATTGCAGCCGCCGGTTTTGCCCTTTTCACGGTACAGCCTACAGTTCCAGCACTCCGCCTCGCCGCGGCTTTTGCTTTTATACACATGCCTGTGGAAAGTTGTGCTGTGCTTCGCGCAGATGAGCTTGCCGCTGTAGGCGTAGCGGTTCTGGGATGCCTGCGCGTGCGCCTTCATGGTCTTGCCGCGCGAGGCAAGCAGACGGTTAGCCCGCTCCCACAGCGCTTCGGGCACGATGGCAGGCACACGGTCGTCCTTATGCACGAGCCATTTGTCTGCACTCAGGCGGTAGCTGCGTTTGTCGCGGTAGTCGCGCGAGGCGTACCGCCGACCGGCATAGCAGCCCTTGTATTTCGGGTTGCGGATCATGCCGTACAGCGTGGAGTAGGTGAGTGGCTTGCCCTGCCGCCCGCGTACACCGCGGCTGTCCAGGTCGTTGGCAATGGCGCGGAGACCGAGGTCTCCGGCAGCGTAGCGCTCGAACACCTCACGGACGACGGCGGCTTCCGGCTCGACAATCTCCAATCGCCCGTCAACCTTGTTGTACCCGAACAGATTGTTCTGACCGAGCAGCACACTGTTCTCCTGCGCACGCTTAAAGCCGAAGCGCGTGCGTTCGGATAGCTTGCGTACCTCGTCCTGTGCGATAGAGGACATGATGGTGAGCCGCAGTTCGGCATCCTTGTCAAAGGTGTTGATGTTGTCGTTCTGAAAGTACACGCCCACGCCGCAGCGCAGCAGCTCGCGCGTGTAGCGCAGGCTGTCGAGTGTATTTCTGGCGAAACGGCTGATCTCCTTGGTGACGATGAGGTCAAAGCGGCCGCGTTTCGCGTCCTCGATCATCTTGAGAAACTGTTCACGTCCCTCGACAGACGTGCCGCTGATGCCCTCATCGACGTAGCCGCCGGCAAATCTCCAGTGCGGATTTGCGGCGATGTAGTCCTCAAAATAGCGTTTCTGGTTGCCGAGACTGTTGATCTGCTCGTCTTTGTCGGTCGAAACGCGGGCATAGTACGCCACAGCAAGCTCGGTATCGAAGATGCTGCGGCCCTGCGCCTGCATTTCGTCCAGTCTGCGGACGTCCATCAGGCGGCCTCCTTACGGCGTGCTGTGCAGCCGGGTTAGCTTGTCCGTCTGCACATGGCGGACAAAATCGTGCTCGTCGCGGGTGATGCAGCCGCTCTTCAGCATTTCGTCGTTGAGTGCGAGAATCTGGTAGATCTGCGCACACAGGAAATTGTTGGTCATGAAAATTCCTCCTTCTGGTAGTTAGGATTGCCGTGATGCGGGCGGTTTAATCATTCATACATATAAATATTATATCAATGACAGGCGTGGTTGATACGCTTATCGAAAGTACTTCGTGATACCCTTCCACACCTTGTTCGGCTCGCGCAGAACCTTTTTTAGCGCCTTCAGACGCTTTTTGCCGCTGGAAACGGTTTCGGGGTCGCGGCTGCTGTGGATAAGGTTTTTCACCACATACTCGTCCGACGGCGCGTAGAGCAGTACGGCGCGAGCTTTCTTTCCGTCGCGTCCGGCGCGGCCGATTTCCTGCGTGTACGCGTCAATGCCGATGGGCAGTCCGGCGTGCACGACCAGACGCACGTCGGGACGGTCAATGCCCAGACCGAAGGCGTTCGTAGCTACGATGATCGGACGCTTTTTCGTCAGAAAGTAGTCCTGCACGTGGGCGCGTTTGCGGCGTTTCATTTTGCCGTGATAAGCCTTCACTGGATAGTCACGAGAACGCAGCCATTTGGTGGTGCGCTTGACATCCTTGACGCGTGGGCAGTAGATGATCGTGGCACCGTGCTTGCGGTACTTGCGAAGTACATCGTCCAGCAGTCTGAGCCGTGCGTTCTGCAGCTTGCGGGTCTTTCCGGTCTTATCGCGGATGGTAATCTTCTTGACATAGATTTTGATATTTTTCCGACGAATCGGAAACAGCAGGCGCTTGGGGTCGTGCATGCACAGCCGCTCGGCGATGTAGTTGAGGTCGGAGCACGTGGCGGTCGCGGTGAACGCCAGCACCTGCGGGTGCTTGGGCAGCGACTCGATGAACGGCCCGATACGGCGGTAATCCTTGCGAAAGGCGTGCTCGACCTGCGGCAAAATATGCGCCTCGTCAACGACCACGCGGCGCACATGCGCGGCGACAAGTGCGGTGCGCACGTCCTCACGGCGGAGCTGCTCCGGCGCAAGGTAGAGAAGGCCGCCGTTTGCGGCAAAGTCTCGCAGAATATCAGCGTGCATGGACGTGCTGAGGTCGGAGTTCAGCAGGGCGGCGTGCACGCCTCTGCGCTCGAGTGCCTGTACTTGATCGCGCTGCAGCGCGCGCAAGGGCGAGAAAACAAGCGTGAGCGAACCCGGCTCATCGAGCAGTGCAGGCAGCTGGTACAGTAATGACTTTCCGCCGCCGGTTCGCAGCCGAACGAGGACATCACGTCCGGCAAGAATCGGCGTCAGTGCACGTTCCTGTTCATCGCGCAGATGTTCGATACCGAATGTCTGCAGTGCAGGATATATATCCCTATTATACATTATTGTCCTCCTCGTTGCCCGCCGGAATGGATGGAATGCTGGAATTTATGAACTTTTTCGTTGGGATTGCAAGATAGCGTCTGCCAGCCCCCTCAGTGTTGATTTTGACCTTTTCAGACGTGCAGAGCGAACGGTCCTTCAATGCCTGTACAACATCTTCGACAAGCTCGGGACCGACTCCGGCACGCTGCAGCAGACCAGCGAAGCGGTCGGGATGATAGACTAGCAGCGGCTCGTTCTGATACGTGTATTCGAACGCCGTTGTCTCAGCAAGTTCCTCGAGTGACTGCGGCCGCGGATGGATCGCGTCCTTGTAACGCTCCGGCTCGAGCAGGAAGGCAACACCCTTATCGATTGTTTCTGCGCGGGAAAGCTGTGCCTCTTTTGCGACGCGCTCAGCCTCGCCGGAGATGCGGTCGAATGCAGCACGGCTGTTTTCATTGGTCAGCAGAGCGTGGCGGATAAACTGCCGTGCAATGGTAATCCAGCGCTCCGGAAGATTCAGCCGGTAGGCGTGTGGATTGCCGGCAAGATCATCAATGGCCTCGTTGAGCGTGCCTGCTGCTCCAGAAATGCAGCACAGCAGCTTGGCAGCCGCCAGGCGAAGGCAGTCTGCGTCGGACTCGCGCGGAGCGTGTACCTGTTTGGGCACAGTGACGGTGTACGCATACGCCGCCGGAAAGGTATGCGTGGAGATGACGATGGGGAACGCGGCAAACGGGCGTGCCTCGGCGTTGCTGGTAAGCAGCCGAATGCGCGAATGCTGTTCGATCGTGTCGATCAGCAGCTTGCGCGGTGCGTCTCCGATCGGCTCGAGCAGAACGAGCCGCCCGCTCGCAGCGGGGCTGTACACCGGAGGCTGACTGTTTTCGAGGCGCAGCGTAAGTGGGCGCTCGAACGGCGCAGAGGGAGAGCGGAGCAGGTCAACCGTATGGAAGTGTTCTTCGAGGTTTTCGCGAACCGAAAGGGCCTGCGCGTTCGGCAGTGCGAAAACCATAAGGAAATTCGGGACGCTTTCCAGTGTCGATTCGCTCCATACGCTTGCGAGCAGTACGGCCTCGAGAACCGGCAGGACAAGCGGGTCATTCTGCAGCAGTTCGATGAATCGGGATTCGTCGAAAGCACCGAGCGACTTGACAGCCTGCGTATTGCTGAGAATGTCGGAAAAAAGTGCCGTTTCTGTAGAAAAATCTTTCTCGACGTACGCACGATTGCGGGATAAGGTGTCGCACATCTCGTATACAAGGTCAACCTCTCGGTCGCTGAGGTCAAGTCCAGGAAAGCGCGGTTTCTTGTCCCATGCGGTCGTGCGGACGGCATAGGTGAGGCGAATGTCTGATTGATAAATTACTACAATTTTCCAACGCGTATGCACATCGGCGGACGAAATGCCGACCGCACCGACCTGCTCGGCGAGAAACGGCACGCGCAGGTCGCTGGCAATCACAGCACCGCGGTTCGTGATGAAGTAATCGCTCGCATCGACACGATCGCAGAGCTTGGCGGGAAATGCGTCGTCGGGCCAGATTTTTTCAAGCAGGACGACAGCGTCAGCCGCATGCGCGGCAAGGGTACGGATAAGCTCTTCTTCGTTCATAATTTTGCTCCTTTTTGTGGGGGTGATGATTTGAAAAACGTTTTTCGCTGTTTGTGATTTTATTATACATAATGAAAGAACTCCAATCGAGTTAACGTGCTCACAGCAGGGGAAATGTAACAGCTAGTTTTGAAAAAAAGTAAAAATAGATATAATACGATTTTAAATAGAAATATTGTTCGGGAAATGTAATGTGTAATGATATGAGCAGGGAGAAAAGAAGATGTGTGCTCACAGCAGGGTAAATTTATGTTATGAAAAAAAACGACCGTCTGCACGAGACAGACGGTCGCAGTGAAAAATAGGAAATGGGAATGTTTAAGCATTCGCAAAAGGATCTTGATTCTGGCGAATGGAGTTCCAGTAATCAGCACCTTTTGAAAGATGGTCTTCAGCGCGTGAGATAAGCTGATCAGACGGCAACAAGAACCAACATGAATCAAGCAGTTTGTCTTCTGTGGAAAGCAATATATCGTACATCAGGTTAGTTAGAGTATCTTCTGGATAGAACCATTGGATTGTATGGGTCAGTAATGGAAAATCGGTACCGGACATCTTCAGCGGCAGTTTGTGAGGTACTTGTGCTGCATGTCCTTCATAGTTATCCACATACTGGGGATAAGATTGCGCGGTTTTCAAAAAGTTCTGTGCCCACAGCCAGAGATTTGTAACTTCAGATTCTTCATCTTCGTCCAGAAAAGAATCCCCCGGAAAGTAAACTTCATCAAGTGCAGGTGATGGAGCAGAGACCATCTGCTGTTCCAGAAGATGCGCTGTTACAAAAGCACCGATGAAATAGTCCGCGGTGGAGTAAGATGTGTTTGGATCAGAAGATGCCTTTGGCCAAATGATACGATGAAGACGGGTAAAAAACATCTTGGTACAGGGTCCGGTCACATAGTCATTCGGTTCAAGCAGTATCGGAACAGATGGAGGATCCCCTTCAAGCATATCGAGGGCATGTGGCTCACATTGAAACCAGAAGGGGTGGGTATATCCATACGAGTGATGTTGTTTCTTGTGCTCCAGAGACAGCTCGAGTGCGTCAGCGGTAAAATCATTTAGTGCTGCAACAAAAGAGGCAACAGCGGAGGGAAGCTCTTTTCTGGCTGCCTGTGCCTGTTTGCGGTATTTGCTGATTTCTTTGTTCAATGTTTTGTTATCCATCAGTTTTGATGGAATTGGCGGTATTTTAAATGATTTCGAATCCGAGAACAATGCACTTAGCGTACAGAAGATATCATCATACTGATGGCTGCGTTTTGCAGATTCCAATGCGGTCTGCAGTTTTTGCAAATAAACATGCAGATTGGTATCGGTATCTTTATTGGAATCCGAGGATACTTTTTTTAAGCTGGCTTCATTTAAAGTATAGGCCAATCGTCGCGTGATCTCTGGGGAACAAACCAGTTCACGGAATTGGCGTAATGCGGAGAATTGAGGATTTTCTACGAATTCAAGAGTGGAAAAGCAAAGGTAAAATAGTTTGCTGATATTGGTAGGAATATCGTTTTTATGTAGTTGCTTTTTTAAGCTGCAAAGAATCTTGTATCGATCCTCATCATAGCTTGTACAGAAAAAAGAATAATAGAGTTGCTTGTCCCAGTCGGGAGAGAGTGAATGACCACGCTTTTTGAGAAGATTAACGGCAAAGCGGTAATGCTTAAGTCGTTCTTTTGTAGTAAAGCAGTTGTATATCAATGGATCGATTGCGACAGCATCATCGGCGTTTTGAAAGCGGAGAAGTGAATTGCTGTTGCCTTCATCTTGAAATGCGAAACTGTAATACCGATTGGAAAATAGTCGGAGCCATTCTCGCAGCAGCTGAACAAGTTGGAAAAGCGAATAATAGTAATCACGGGTTGCATCTTTGAGATCGTATGAAGTTTCTGTTTGAAGGGCTTCATATAAATCTGTGATATCGTCATAAGAGGTTGGCAAATCCTCGCATACGACCGGAAAATCGTTATAATAGGCCAGAAGATTTTCGTAAGAAGTAGAGAAGTCTTGATGAGCAGTCTGAAGATTATCGTATAAATCAAAGTCATCATAGCGTAGCTGATTTTTTTACATACAATGGAGAAATCCTCATAGTAAGATAGAAGATCCGTATATGAAACGCAGACAGACCTATAGAAGGCTTGCAAGTAATTGTAAATATGTGGAGAATGATCATAATCATCATACAGAGAACGAATAAGTTCGTCACATGTAGAAAGAGAGAAATCATTTCGCTTGCAATGTGCCTGGTAATAACCAAAATATTTTTCAAGTGAATAGACGAAATAGGGGTGCTGTTTCATCAGAGGCAGGAAACAGGCAGGTGATAACATATAGCGCAGATCGCCTTTACGCAGATAGTTGTTATACAGAACGGTTATTGCTTGGAGAAATTCCATGTCCAGCGTTCGCGGCAGGAACGAATTGTCGTCTGTGTCGTTATAATAGCTGTGCAGCGGTTTGCGCCGGAGATTTGACATTTTGATGCTGTCGGATAGGTTGGGGAACAGCCAATCAAAATAGGCTTTGGATTCCAGAATATGGTTATTCGGGGGGGATCCTTTTCAGTAGTTTGCGGGTGCAGGACAGTGCGAAATTCTTTTATACGGTACTGCTTTTCATATTTTTGAAGCGCAGCCATGATCCAGTCTGTGATGACACAGCTGATCAAAATGTCGTATAAGGATTGTTGTGTTCCGTTAAAAGTTGAGGTTTGTGTGTGCAGAAAAGATAGGAAATTTTATGTATGTTTCTGCAGATACGGAAATTTTTTTAGTTTTTTATCAAGCCAATTTGGCAGAGTCTTAGCGTTAGATTTAGATGGTTTCCAAGCAAAGAAAAACCGCAGATCATCTTCGACCTCTTGAATATTTTTTCGGAGTTTAAACGATTCGGAAGGGGATAGAAATTGAGGAGTTTCTTTAAATGTAATCATAAGAGTATCACCTCTATATATAAAGTACATTTATTCCAATCCTATAGGATATAAATGATCTATCCATAGGATATTTTCAATTCTCAGTTATAGTATAAACTGACAGGATAGTAATTGCTATATATTTCTATCTTGTATAACAAATATCGTTCTTGAATGATTACTGTTTATTACTGTATTGTTCGGACGATATAACTTTTTATCTGTGCACAACAGTCTGATAAAATTATAAAAGAAGAAGGTATATGAGATGGACATTTATCATTCTATACATACAATCACGTTACAGCGGAAGATTCCGCTTGAGGAAGTAAGCAGCTATCGCAGTCTGCTGTATGGCTTGTCTGACAGATATGGAACAGGCAGCTATCGAAAATCAGAAAATGAATACTATTTTTACATGTACGCACCGCAGGGCGTGATGATAAGCCTGCGGGCCGCGCGAAACTGCGGTTTTATCAAATTAACAATCAATCTCAATTCGCTGCTCTATATGGAGATACAGAGAGTAGCATTATTCAGCCCGTGCCGAGATTATATGAGAACACTGGACTGCAATCTGCGCGATATCCTGCGTGATGCACAGCTCGGCACACCGGAGACCTTCACATTTGCACGGGTAGACTTCAGCGTGAACGCAAAAACACCGGACCCGCTTGCGTATATTGCGTTGGCGCACAAGGGCGGTGTGCCGAACGGCTTTAAACAGACCTATCCGCGGTTTGACAACAAAAAGCGGAATAGACTCATTCGATACGCGTATTCCTACGATTTAACGTACAGCATAGAGGAGTATGCCATCTCGCTGTACTCCAAAGCGGATCAGCTGCGGGACGATTACAGCGCACAGCTGACCGACTATCAGCAGGCACAGGGTATACTCCGGCTGGAGGCGAAATACGGCGCCGCCATGCTGCAAAAGCACTTCGGCATAACCGATCTGTCGTATTCACCGGAATTGCTGTACCGGTTCCTGCAGGAATCATCGTGTATCCTGTGCAAAGCTATGCAGGACTGCTTTCCGGCGGGAACATATTACTCGCTTGCGGCGGTGCAGGAGCAGCTTGCCCAAGCGGGAAAATCCGTGCAGAGGGAGCGGCTGGGCACATGGATTGCGCAGACCTCACGCATGAGCAGCGCCTGCAAGGCACGCCGTGCGCTTTGCGCGGAACTTTCCGGCTCGCAGTATGCCGCACTGATGGTCTATCAGCGCACGAGCGGGATCAACCCGGTGACGATCGGTCGTGCATGGAAACGGAAGGCGCTGCCGAGTCTGCAGAGCGTGTTCGGCTTTGCCGAATAACCGGGGGATCTAACAATCGGACAACGAATCCCATAGGAATCGTACAACACAGAACGCAGGCAGGCGAAACTCCTGCGTATCGTGCAACAATTCTGGCTTTTCTTCATTTTCGCTTTGGTACGAACACGGTACAATAATGCCAGTAGGGAAAACGATGAAATTCAGCCGACACGAGTAAAGAAGGGAGAATGAAAATGAAACGCAAACGGATATGTGCATGGTTTATCACTGTGGCAATGCTGCTGACGATGCTGCCGTCAGCTTTTGCCGTATCATTTGCGGACACCCGCGGACACTGGGCGAAAGACGAGATCAACCGCTGGAGCGACCGCGGTGTCATTCAGGGCCACGACGGCGATTTTGAGCCGAACAGCCCGATAACAAGAGCAGATATGCGGTTATAATAGACCGCGTAATGGACTACCAGACTAAGGCGGAGAACAACTTCGCTGATCTGGGTACGGCGTACTACACCGACCCGATCCTGCGTGTAGCGCAGGCGGGCATTATGCAGGGTGACGGCAAAAATGTCCGCCCGAAGGACAAGATCACCCGTGAAGAGGCGGTCAGCATGCTGGCACGTGCACTGTCGGTAACAGTGGGCGGCAGCTCGACGAATTTTGCGGATAACAGCCGCATTTCCTCGTGGGCAATGTCAAACGTGGCAGCGTTTGCGGAGAATGGCTACATCGCAGGCCGCAGTGGAAACCGCTTTGAGCCGAAGGCGAATATCACCCGCGCAGAGGTCGTCAAGCTGTTAGATAACATGATTTCGGATTATATCACCGAATCTGGCACGGTAACACCCAAGGGCACCGATATTGTCATCGTCAAGACGTCTGGCGTTACACTGAACAAGACTAAGCTGAGCGGTACGGTTGTTCTCGGCGGCAAGGCCGGCGAAGTGAAGGCGACCGACTGCGAGATTACCGGCAAGGTTGTTAAGATTCACAACTCCACGCTGGTAACCAGCGGCAGCACGAGCACGGGCGGCTCGACCGGCGGTTCCTCGGGCGGTGGCTCGTCTGCACCGGCAGCACCGAGCGCGTACCCGCGCACCAAGGGGCAGGAGACCTCCAAGAGTCTGGGCGTATTCAACTATGACATGACCTATTTTGTCACGCTGACCGCACAGGACGGTGCAGACATTTACTACGAGATCGCGGAAGGCGCGGACAAGGCAGCCGTTCCGACCACGGCAAGCAAAAAGTTTGAAACCTACCAGTATCGTTAGATCGAGATCACCCAGCCGACCGCAAGTGCGGATGATCCGGTCACCAAGACCTATAACGTCAAGGCGATCGCGGTGAAGAACGGCAGAACCAGCAGTGTTGCAAACTGGAACTACGATGTTACCAGCATTCCGCACCACGAGCTGAAGGTAGGCGCACCCAAGGACTGGAACGGCAATGATGTTCCGGATGTAACGCTCATTCAAGATTACGATAGCGACAAGATGTATCTGGTGCAGGGTGCCAAGCGCGCAATGGTTCTGGATGCCGGCTACTTTGACGCAGACGACGCGGCCAATCTGTACGAGACCGCACGAGAGATCGTCGGCGAAGGCAAGCCGATCGACCTTATCATCGGCCACCCGCACCCCGATCATGTGCAGATGACGCACCAGTTCCTGTGCGAAGAAAACAAGAATCTGGGCGCTAAGGTTTATGTCAACGAGCGCGGTATCGACGTGCTGCGCGAGTACGTGGAGCAGTTCGGCGTAGCCTCCGGCATGTTCGCGGATAAGGACGCAGCAGACGCGGCCTACGCTGCACAGCTGAAAACGCTGAAAAACGGCGACGTTTACGACATGGGCGGCACCAAGTTCAACGTAATCGAGCTGCCGGGCCATCAGGTAGCAGGCATTATGCTGTTTGATACCGCGACCGGCAATCTGTTCACGACCGATCAGGTCGGCAACAACCGTGCACACATCACGGATTCGTTCTGGATGCAGTTCGCAAACCTGTCTTCGACGTTCTTCGCGGACTCGATGGACGTGTATCTGTCCTCTCTGCAGATCGCGCTGGAGCGCGTAGACAGCCTCGGCACAGTAAAACGCATTCTCACCGGCCATAACGACGTAGTGCTGGACGGCACAGCAAGCTATCTGGATAACCTGCAGACAGCGGTGCAGAAGGTCGTTGACGAGGGCGAGGATGCTATGACGCCGACGCTGCGCACGCTTGACAGCTTTAATGGATACCTCGAAAACACCAAGACTGTTGTAGTCGGTGACCGTCTGAAGGATATCAACTGGGTCGGCATCAACGTCAACCTGCAGAATTATCTGTCCGACGGCTACCGCAACGGCAACGAAGATAAGATTGCAGATCTGTCCAATCTGTCCGTACACAAGCAGGGCGAGAAGGGCAATCTGCTGTGGAACGACCCGAATTTCGGCATCAATGTAAACTGGCAGTACCCGACGGACGGCACCAAGCCGACCCGCAAGACCACGACCAGCTTTACCGCTGAGGCGGATGCTGACGCGACCTCGATCGAGATTGTTCCGACCGCGGCGTCCTCCGGCGCGAAAATTACGGTGAATGGCAAGACGGTAGAATCGGGCAAGGCGTATCAGGGCGCGCTCACCGGCGGTACTACGCGCTTCGTGATCAAGGTAACGGCAAAGAACGGTTCGGACAGCAAGACCTATACGCTGAACGTCAGCAAGAAGAACAGCAATCAGGTTGCAGCACCGTACACCTATACGGATTATGACAGCTATACCGACCCGTACTATCCGGATACGCCGGGTACCTTCACGGTAACGCAGTACATAGCGCTGTTCTCGGATACCGAGGGTGCTGAGATCAAGTATACGGTGGATGGTTCTGACCCCAAGACTTCGACTACGGCAAAGGTGTTCGACCAGACCAAGTTCAAGGCGGCTTCCGACGTCGGCGGTGCAGAAGTGAAGGAACTCATCACCATCGGCGCAGATACGGACAACTGGGACGGCAGTGCAAAGCAGACCAAGGTGGAACTAAAAGCCTATGCCTCCAAGGCAGGCATGGAGGACAGTGAAGTCGTAACCTTTACTTACACGATCGACCGCATGTCCAAGATGGAGCACAAGAGCCGTCTGATGTACGATATGGACAGCATGAAGGTTTGGAGCGTCATTGATTACGACAGCGATAAAATGTATCTGATCAAAGGCTCTAAGGGCGCACTGCTGATCGACGCAGGCATGGCACCGGCAGGCGCAAACAACCTGTATGAATACTGTAAGCAGTTGGCAGGTACGGATAATATTGATGTTTACATTTCGCATGGTCATCCGGATCATATCACGCAGCTGGGCGATTTCGTTCAGGCAGGCCGCAAGGTCTACATCAACGAAAAGGATATCCCGATGGCGCTGCAGTATGTGAACGACAAGACCGTAACGGCAGGCGACTTTACCTGCATCAGCGAAGGCTATCAGTTTGACCTCGGCGGCGTTGTGCTGGATAACTACGACATTCCGGGACATACGCCGGGCTGCATGATGCTGCTCGACAAGGCACACAACATTCTTTATTCGTCCGATCAGCTGGGCTGTAACCGCCGCAGCGTTGCAGATTCGCTGACTCTGATAAATAATGACGTTCGCGTACTGCTTTCAAGCCTGCGCATCTTCCGCGATAAGGTAACTGCACTGGCGGAAGCGGGCGAGATCGACCTCGACAAGCTGGTCGTCTGGAGCGGCCATGATGACTACGAGATTCACGATCTGCTCGGTCATCTGGATACGCTGATCACCGCCGCACAGAACATCGTGGACTACGGTCCGGCAACCGCGATGCGCGTTTCGGTACGCAATACCGGCGGCTCGGACGGCGCTTCTTTCGCGGGCGACCGTTATGCAAACGGCGGCACCGGACACTTCATCTGCATGAACGGCAGCAAGGCGAACGTTCTGGCAGGCGAGGATTACACCGCAGTAGACGAACTGGACAAGAAATACCGTTCGGACTATTCGGGCGGCATGTCCGGTGCAAGCCGCGCGGTGCAGGGCATATGTGTCCGTGCGCTGGCCATGAGCGGCGATACGCTGTTCCGGTTCTTTGAGCGGTTTGATCAGCTGGTGTGAGCAATAACAAAAGGCTCCTGTGTCACAAGACACAGGAGCCTTTTGCACCACTGCGGAGGGACACAGCGGCGCTGTCTAATGGCAGCAGTGCACGGGGAGTCGGACGTTATGCACCAATGCCGAGAGGCGAAAAGATAAGGTACATGATCGCAACAACTGCCGCACCGGCAATCGCCCAGACTTTGCCGCTCTTCCAGGGGGTCATATCCATGACCTTGGCATCCGGCATCTCCCACGCCAGCTGACGCGGACTTACCTTGATGCAGATTGCATAGATGATACACTCGAGAACGAACAGTGCGAATACAACATACAGATAGTGGAACTGGCTGAAGAACGGGATGACCTTGGTCAGACCGTACAGCACGATGTGGACCGGAATAACGATCTTCGGGGCGATAGCAGGTGCTTTTTTGCTGAGCAGACCGAACAGAACCGCGGTCAGCAGCGGCATGGAGAAGAAGCCCCAGCACTCGTTGATGAAGTTCATAATGCCGGTGCCGAAGAACATAACGAACGGTGCAATGGCGATGGAAACCACGCCGACAATCGTACCGAAGATCTGGCCGACCTTAACAACCTTGTTGTTGGAGGCCTGCTTGCCCCAGATGGGCTGCCAAACGTTCAGCGTGAAGATGGTGGATGCGGAATTCAGCACCGAGTTGAACGAGGAGAGGATCGCGCCGAACATAACGGCTGCGAAGAAGCCCATCAGCGGCTTGGGCAGCACTTCCATAACGAGAAGCGGGTAGGCCTGGTCAGCCGCCATGCCGACCGAGGTATCCATCTGACCGTTTGCCGCCAGCAGCTGGAATGCGATAATGCCCGGCAGAACGATGACAAATACGTCAAGGCACTTGAAGAAACCTGCCCAGATCGCACCCTTCTGGCTCTCTGCAAGGTTTTTGCCGCCGAGCGAACGCTGGATGATGGACTGATTGGTTGCCCAGTAGAACAGGTTGTTGACGAACATACCCGTCAGCAGCAGCGGCCACGGTACTTCCGGCGGAAGTGCGTTCGGCGCGGACCATGCGTTCATCTTTTCCGGCGTTGCGGAGATGAGGTGATCCAGACCGGCCATGAAGCCGCCGCCGTCCAGCTTGCCGAGGGCGATAATGCCGAGAATCGGAATAGCAAAGCCGCCGATGATGAGGCCGACACCGTTGATGGTATCCGAGTAGGCAACGGCTTTCAGGCCGCCGAATACTGCATAGCACATACCGATGATGCCGGTGCCGATGCAGATGATGGTGATGGCGCTGAAATAGCTGATGCCGAACATACTCTCGAGGTCAAAGATCTTAACCAGTGCGACCGCACCCGAATACAGGATGGTCGGCAGCATGGTAACGACATACGCGATCAGGAACAGCAGAGAGAACAGGCGCATGGTGAAGGTATCGTAGCGCATCTCGAAGAACTCCGGGATGGTGGCGATGCCGCCGCGCAGCAGCTTGGGCAGGAATACGAATGCCAGCACGATCAGCGCGAACGCCGAGGTGGCCTCCCAAGCCATCGTACTCATGTTGCCCGCAAACGCCTGTCCGTTCGTGCCGACAAGCTGTTCTGCGGAAAGGTTGGTCATCATCAGTGAACCGGCGATAACGATGCCGGGCAGTCCGCGTCCCGCGAGGAAGTAGCCTTCCTTGGTGGACAGGTCATCATCGCGTGTTTTCCACCAGGAAAGCACTGCTACCAGAATGGTGAACGCGACAAATGTTGCGACAGTAAATGCCATTTTGTTGTTTTCCCCCTTGTTTTTTTACTGTGTGGGCTGATTTTTGGGCGCAGAAAACCGCCTCCCCTTTGAAGAGGCGGTATCTGCATTTTATTCGATGGAACACAGAGATTCGGTCACTGGCCCAGGCGCTTTTCTACTTCAGCGCGGCGTTCTGCGGCATTGTCAGCCGTTACGACAGTCGCATCGGTCGCAATGAACTCGTCCAGCTTTTTGCCGTTCAGCGCATCGACTGCGGCCTGCACGCCGAGGTAGCCAACATCGTAACCGTCAACGGCAACGGTCATGGTCTCCTGACCGGCAAGAATAGCATCAATGCCCGCCAGATTGCCGCCGATGCCGACAAAGATGGTGTTCTTGTACGCCGGGAATGCGGCTGCGGCACGGGCGGCACCGGCTGCCATATCATCGTTGTTCGCTACGATGATGGATACGCCCTCCGGATGTGCCTGAATGATGGCCTCCATGCAGGTAACAGCCTTGTCCGCTACGCTGTCTGCGTACTGCGTCTCAGCAGAGAGATACTCGCCGCCAGCCTCGGCAATGCCCTGCTTAAAGCCTGCAATGCGTGCCTCCGAGGTGGAGTCGCCCTGCACACCCATGATGCCGATGGCGGTAATCTTCTTATCCCAGCCCTTATCCTTTGCTGCCTCAACAGCGGCCTTGCCGCCCATTGCGGCCAGCTCCTCGTTGTTGAAGCCGACAAAGCTGAGCACCTTGTCCGAGTCGATGGCGGTATCAATCGCCACGATTGGCAGGTCGGTATTTGCAAGCTGTGTTGCAACGGTTTCCGCCTGAAGCGGCGCAACCACCATTGCATCACAGTCGTTCGCGCTGAGCGTGGTTTCAATCATGGAAAGCTGCTCGTCATATGCGGTCTCCGAGCTTGCACCCAGAACATCAACGGTCACGCCCAAATCCTTGCCGGCCTGCTTGCAGCCGTTGCCGACATACTGCCAGTACTCGGATGCGAGCGTTTTCAGAATGACCTTGATATGGTAATCCTGCTGTGTGGTCTGGTCGGCAGTGTCACCGCCGTTATTTGTCTGTGCGGTGCTGCCGCCGCAGCCTGCGAGAGCGCTCATCAGCATTGCACTGGACATCAATACAGCAAGTAATCTCTTTTTCATAATCTTTTCCTCCAAAATCAGTTCTTTATCTTTTTTCTTTACTTTTGAGAGAGTTGCCGGAGAGAAGAGAGAGGTGCTGAGAAAACAGCGTTGGTTTTATTCGTAATCGACCCAAGCAGAGCCGTTATTTGCGGATTCTACGCACTTTTCAATCCACTTGATACCCTGTGCGCCGGCCTTGACATCCGGATACCAGAAGTCGCCGTAAGCGCCCTTGTCCGCGTCAGCCATAGCGATTGCGAAACGTGCATACAGGTTGCTCCACGCCTCGAACAGACCCTCGGCATGGCCGCCGCCGATACGATCCTCGACACGCGCCTCGTCGGTCAGGTAGCCTGCGCCGCGCTCGAGCACGCGGGACGGCTCGCCTTCTACCTCGTACAGCATCTGGTTCGGACGCTCGTCATCCCACTCGAGAGATGCCTTGGAGCCGACTACGCGGATTTTATGGTAGTGGCGTGCGCCGCTGTTGATCGAGCTTGCCCAGCAGTAGATCTGAGCGCCTGCCTGTACGTTTTCGCTGCCCTTGAGGTTCATGATAACGAAGGCGTTGTCCTCCAGCTCACGACCCTCAACGAAGGAACGCTTGGTGCACATCAGGTTGTCGATCTTCATATCCGGGATCATCGCCTCGATGATGAACAGCGGGTGCGTGCCGACATCACCGAGTGCGAACGACGGACCTGCCTTGGACGGGTCAAAGCGCCACTTTGCGGACGGAACCTTGTCCTCGATCTTGAAGTTGTAGCCGCCGAACGCGAAACTCATGTTGATAACGCGGATCTCACCGAGATCGCCGTTTTTGATCATCTGGCGCGCCTGCTGGATCAGCTGATGGCCGGAGTAGCCGTAGGTCACGCCGACAACGCGGTGCTTTTCTTCCGACAGCTTGACCAGCTCGTCTGCCTGCTCGGAAGTGAAGCACAGCGGCTTTTCGCAGACAACGTGCAGACCGGCCTCGAGAGCAGCCTTGCAGACTTCGTAATGCATGCCGTTCGGCGTTGCGATGGACACCGCCTGTACACCGTCCGGACGCTTGGCCTCCTCAGCGAACATGGTCTTGTAATCCGGATAGCAGCGGTCTGGGTCAACGTGCAGCTGCTTGCCGAAGTCCTTGCCGCGCTCCGGATCAATGTCGAACGCGCCGGCAACCAGTTCAAAGTTGAAGTCGCGCAGTGCAGCCGAGCGATGGATGTAGCCGATCTGGCTGCCACGACCGCCGCCGACCATGCCCCAGCGAATGGGATTTTCTACTCGTTTTTCACCGTAATACATCGAAGAAACCTCCTGTAATTATATCATATTCTTGTTAAATCTCGTAGCCGACCGACTTGAGATAATCAACGCTTGCCTTTACATCACGCAGGCTGGTATCCGAGTTGCGCGGATCGCGCTCCTGCTCGATGGTGATGTAGCCGGCGTAGCCGATGTCGCTCAGTGCCTGCTTGATGGCCGGATAGTCGAGCGAACCTGTGCCGATGGGACACATGGCACCCTTGCCGCAGCCGTCGAAGAAGCGGATGCGCTCGCCGAGCACCTGACGGTAAACGGTTTCGTTTACGTCTTTGAAGTGGACGTAATCCAGCTTATCGGCGTACTTTTTGAGGTACTCCACCGGGTCCATGTGCGAGTAATACAGATGGCCGGTATCCAGACACAGACCGGCGACCTCATACGGGATATCGCGCACGACCTTTGCAATCTCGTCGGAAAATTCAATGTAGCCGCCCGCGTGCGGATGGATGACTGGGCGTACACCCCATTTGTTCGCGCGTTCACATACAGCGCGGACGTTGCCCATGAATCGCGCCCATTCCTCATCGGAAAGACGCGGCGCGGTGTCCGGATGGCCTGCGGCGTAGTCGCGCTCGTCATGTCCCCAGTCCATAACGGTCATGTACGGCGTGGGGAACTTCTGGCCGTCGTGGGTCTTGAGCACCGGCAGCTTGGGATCGGTGATTAGACGGCAGATGTCGTCAACCGCGTGCAGCACGCTCTCCTGATTGTCCGCGTCGAGCAAATCGTGGAAAATGGTGCCTGCCACGATGGCAAGACCGTTCTTGCGAAGCTCGTTGGCTACCAGCTCTGCGTCAATCGGCAGGTAGCCGTAGGGGCCAAGCTCGATGGCGCTGTAACCGGCTTTACCGGCTTCCTCCAGTACGCGCGTCCAGGGCGGTAAATACGGATTCTTGGGGTCATCCACACCCCAGCAACAGGGTGCGCCACAGATTTGAATGCTCATAATTGAAAACTCCTTTCGCTGTTTCCGTGAAGTTTTTGTTCTTTTTGATGATTTTATTATACTATTCCGGCGAATATGGTGTTTCTTTGTTCTTGCGTTTTGTTTTGTGAAAACTCTCGAAATATTGCACAAAAAGCAGGGGTATCAATTTGGTTTATACGGATTCTTGCGGTCTGCACCAAAATACGATATACTATACCTATATTCGCACAGGGGGAAAGAGCATGGCGGAAGAAGTACGTTTTGTATCCGGTCAGATGCCGAGTCTGCTGTACGCCACCAAGCAGATCGTAGCGGCATCGACTATCACACGCGCCATCCATCGGCATGAGCGGTTCACGGAAATGCTGTATGTCTATCAGGGGGCGGGTCAGTACATCGCGGGCGGCTACAGCTATCCGATCCGCACGGGGGATATCTTACTATATAATCAAGGCGATCTGCATGAAGTCACCTCGTCCCTGCAACACGAGATCGGTACGTTCTGCTTTGGCATTTCCGGTCTGCAGCTGTGCGGACTGCCGGAAGGGCATTTCACCAAGGCAGAAAACGGATTTGTGCGTCCGGCGATGGACGAGATTGACCACATGCAGTCGCTCAGCGAACTGATTTACGAGCACGCGGAACGGAGAACGTCCTACTCGGATGAAATCGTCGCACAGCTGCTGCCTGCGCTGGTGCTCCTGTCGGCCAATCTGCCGCCGGATGCGCGCGCCGCCGATCAGCCGCATAATCTGGTGCTGGCGAACCGTATCCGGCAGTACATCGGCACGCATTTCACCGAGCAGCTGACACTCGAGGATATTGGAGAGGCGATGTCCATGTCGCCGTATCATCTGGCGCATATTTTCAAGGAGATCACGGGTATGTCGCCCATCCATTATATGATACGCTGTCGTGTCGGTGAGGCGCAGAACCTGCTCATTTCCACCGATTACAGCGCAACGCAGATTGCCGCCATCGTCGGCTACACCAACGTAAACCACTTCAACGCCATTTTTGCGAAGCTGGTCGGTCTGCCGCCGATTCGGTATCGCAGGAAGTATCTGGAGAATATGCAGGGCAGCAGACTGCAGTAAAAGAACCTCGTCAAAGAATGCAGCGGATTCTCTGACGAGGTTTTAGATATTCTACAGGAATTTTATAATGGTGCGGACGATGCCCGCTAAAAAATCAGGACGGAAGGCTCGAGAGACCTTCCGTCCTGATTTTATTAGAGGGGTGTTGTCTTAAGGTTTGGTTTGGAAATTTCTATCTGAGTGAATAGGTAGACTGTGTGAGTTTAGTCGATTCGCTTTACCAGATCCTCCGGAATCTTGGCAGTGCCCTGACCGTAATACTGGAATACGTCAACCATCTGCTGAATCTGCGCGTCGCTCATCTGCTTGATCTCGCCGTTGACGCAGGCTGCGCGGGCAGCCAGATAGCATTTTGCGGCTTCTTCGAGGTAGACCGCAGCGTACAGCGCCTGATTGAGGTCCTTGCCGACCGTCATAACGCCGTGCTGAGACAGGATAACGGCATGACCGTTGCCGACGTACTTGACGGTATCGATGCCCATATCGATCGAGCCGGCAGCCGAATACGGCGTGATCGGCACATTGCCGCCGGCGGCATTGGCCAGTGCGGTGATGCATACGCGGAACTCGGTCAGGCCCGGAATGAGCGAAACCGCAGTCGCATACGGCTGGTGGGTGTGGATAACGGCGTTGATATCCGGACGCTCGCGGAAGATATGCAGGATAGCCGGTGTGTCGGACGAGGGCTTGCGGGTGCCTTCGATGACATTGCCGTCGATATCCATGACGATCATATCATCCTCGACCATCTTCTCATACATCATGCCGGACGGCGTAACGAGAATCTCGCCGGTCGGCATGCGTACGCTCAGGTTGCCGCAGGTCAGCGATACCAGCTCATAACGGTCGAGCAGGATACCGGCTTCGATGATTTCTTTTTTCATTTCCGAAAACATGGTGAATTCCTCCTAAAAAATCGTGAGCAGCTGTTCCGGTTTGCGGACGATGAATTCCGGATGGTAGGGCAGCAGCATTTCGAGCGGCTGATAGCCCCATGCGGCAGCAGCGGCTGCCGTTTGCGTGTTGCGTGCGGTCTGCATGTCCACATCGGTGTCACCGACATAGAGTATCTGCTCACGTGGTATGCCCAGCTGATCAAGCACAGGGTCCATCGAGTGCGGATCGGGTTTGGAGATGGTCTCTGGCGTCTGTCCGACGCACAGCTCCATCGCATCTCCGAAAAATCGGTCGATGAGCGCACAGGCAACGGCGTTGGGTTTATTCGTCAGAACGGCGTTCTTGATGCCGCGGCGGTTCAGCTCCGCAAGCGTTTCACACACCCCTGCATACGGCTGGGTGAGATAGGTGAAATCGCTGAGGTACGCGGCGCAGTCGTAATCGCGTATCGCGGGCTGAAGTGCGGCAACCCGATCAGGCGGGCAGCCGCCGAGCTTCAGCAGCTTATGGTAAAACTCCGCGATAGAAAGGCGGCACAGGTCACGGCATTCGTCGAGTGTAATGTCGTGAAAGCCGAAATGACGAAGGGACTGGTTACAGTAATGGTGAATGGTCGGCAGGGTATAGAGCAGCGTGCCGTCCAAATCCCAGACGCAGGCGCGAAAGCCCATTTATACCTCCAGGAAGTCTACAAAGCGAACGGCTTCCAGATCGGACTCTGCAACGCCGAGCTTCTTGCCGGTCAGGTCCTCGACAGCGGATACGAGGTGCATGGCATCAATGCCGTACTTCTTCATCAGATACATCTTGGACGCACCGTGCGGATAGCCCGGCAGGCCGATCTTGACCAGACGCTTGCCCAGTCCGTTCTCTGCGATAACATCAGCAACAGCGGAGCCGAGACCGCCGATATCCAGATGGTTTTCGATGGTAACAACGCCGTACTTGCTCTTATTGATGGCCTCAACGATGGTCGGGTCGGTGAACGGCTTGAGGGTGGAAACGTGCATATGCTGTACGGAAACGCCCTTTTCCTTCAGAACTGCGGTAGCGCGCATTGCTTCCTCGGTGCAGATGGAGGAGGACAGCAGAACGATGTCATCGCCTTCGCTCAGCACGCGGGCACGGTTGAACTGCATCGGCTCGTTTGCCGGGAACAGGCGCGGAACTTCCTTGCGAAGCATGCGGATGTAAACCGGACCGTTGTAGTTGTATGCCAGATCGAGCACGCCTTCGATTTCGGTCGCATCACCGATGTCGAAGATGGCCATGTTCGGCACCGTGCGAAGTACGCCGATGTCGTTGATGGACTGGTGGGTAACACCGCCCGGCGTGGTAATGCCCGGCACAAAGCCGACGAATACAACCGGCAGATTCGGATAAGCAACACTCATTTCCAGCTGATCGAGGATGCGGCGATACAGGAATACCGCAAAGGTGTGCAGGAACGGACGGTAGCCTTCACGGCACATGCCGGCTGCCCAAGAGCACATGTTCTGCTCAGCGATACCCATGGTCAGATAGCGGTCCGGGTAGGTCTGGCGGAACTTTTTTACTTCGCAGGAGGAGCCGAGGTCGGCCGACATAACCAGAACCTCCGGATGCTCGGCTGCGAAGCGAATCATATTTTTTTCATGTGTATTAACTTCGATCTTCATTTTGAACTCCTTCCTTCTCACATCTCGTCATAGATCTTCTGGAATTCATCACGCTCGTCAGCGCCGATGCGGATAAAGTGCATCGAACGCGGCTTTTCGAGCGGCTTAACACCGGTCCAGCCGTGCGTGCGTGCGATAACAACGAGCGGCTTGCCCTCATGCGGAGTCTCGCATGCCTTGCAGAAGTCCTCAATGTCGTGGCCGTTTGCCTCAACGCAGACCGCGCCGAACGAGGTGAAGCGGTCAATCAGCGGCTCCTCGGTCATCTGATCCTCAATCCTGCCCTCAACCTGCTGGTCGTTTGCATCGATTACAACGATGAAATTATCCAGCTTGTAGTAACCGGCTGCCTGAATGCACTCCCAGGTCTGACCTTCCTGCAGCTCACCGTCACCGAGCAGAACATAGCACTTGCCGGTGTCGCCGCGGCGCTTGCGGGCATGAGCCGTGCCGCCTGCGATCGAGATGGTCTGGCCGAGCGAGCCTGCGGTATTCTCAAATCCGGGGGAGTGCTCCGCACCGATCATTTCCATGTTCCAGCCGTCTACATTGAATTTGTCCATGCAGTCCGGGCTGATGCGGCCGGTCTCTGCCAGTGCGGCGTAGATAACCGAAGCATAGTGGCAGCAGGATACGAAGAAACGGTCCTTATCCGGTGCGGGAGCGCCGTTGTAAGAGGAGCCTCGCTGATAATCCATATTATCCGGCCCCGGAACGCCGGGGAACGGAATCGGCTCCCAGCTGCCGACGGACGGACCGAGGTTCATCACACGGGTGTACAGGGAGGCAATGATTTCTGCCGACGAGCACGCCTGTGCCAGATAGCAGCCGCCGGTTTTCAGTGCAACGCCGAGAATCTGCTTGCGGATTCCGTTAGCGACCGCCTGAATATCGGCGGTGGAATAATTTTTTTCACTCATAAGAGCATGACTCCTTTCTGAATCCAATACCTATACGAACAGCCGGTGCTGTGGGTTGTGGTGTCGATCTCTTAAAAACATTATTTCATATGCGAGCACAAATGTCAATGATAGAAAACTTGTCATTTGTGCCAAAAACGAGTTAATGAAATTGGTTAAATAGTGAGAAATGACGATTAAAGCGCGGAAATGGCTTGACGAGACTGTTTATGTTGCCTATAATGAGATAAAAGGAATTTAGAAAACGGTTCACAACAATGAACAAAATTTCAAACATTCCCGCGAGTTCCATGAAAGGAAGATGAATTATGAAAGCTGTTGTGAAAACGGAGACCGGTTTTGATCATATGCAGTATACAGATATTCCGGAACCCAAAGCGACCGGAGATCTGGTAAAGATCAAGATCGCATACTCCGGTATCTGCGGCACTGATCTTCATGCGTTCAAGGGCACCTACGCGAGCACTAAGCCGCCGGTTGTACTCGGCCATGAGTTCTCTGGTGTAGTCACCGAGATCGGTTCGGACGTAAAGAATGTTAAGGTGGGAGATCGCGTTACCAGCGAGACCACCTTCAAGACCTGCGGCGTATGCCCGATGTGCAAATCCAAGGATTACAATCTGTGCGGCAACCGGCAGGGTATTGGCACCCAGATTAACGGCTCGATGGCTGAGTATCTGGTCAGCAGAGAGGAAAGCGTTCACGTCCTGCCGGATAACGTATCGCTGCTGAGTGCCGCGCTCACTGAACCGCTTGCGTGCGGCGTACATGCTGCTATCGAGAAGGGCAATGTACAGCCTGGCGATATCTGCGTGGTATTCGGTGTCGGCGCAATCGGCCAGATGGTTATGCAGGTGGCAAAGAGTCAGGGCGCGACCGTTATCGTTGCCGGACTGAGCCACGATGCGGAACGCTTTGAGATTGCAAAGAGTGCAGGCGCGGACCGCTGTGTTGATCAGCAGACCGAGAACATCAAGGATATCGTGATGGAGATGACGAACGGTGTCGGCGCGGACAAGTGCTTTGAGTGCTCGGGTGCGGTTCCGGCAGCCAACAAGGCGCTTGAACTGGTACGCCGCAAGGGCACAGTTGTACAGATGGGCGTGTTCCCGCAATCGCATGAGAGTATCTGGACCGACCTGATCCTGCATCACGAGATCAACTATGTTGGCTCCCGCAGCCAGAAGCCGTCCTCGTGGGTCAAGGCTCTGGAGCTTTTGGCGGCAGGCACAGTTGTACCGGAAAAGATCGTCACCTCGATTGATCCGCTGGAGAAATGGCGCGACGGCTTTGACAAGATGATCCGAGGCGAAGGCGCCAAGGGTGTTATCGTGCTCGATGACAGTCTGCAATAAGCAATCCCACGATGGATAAAGAATGAACTGATTATGATAAAGAAATGAGAGAAAAGAAAAAACCAATACCGCTTTTGCGGTATTGGTTGATTCTAAAAAGGGGTGCTTATTCGGGAACGGCAACGCCTTCCATTTCCAGCATGCGGCGGGCGAGTGCCTCGTCCGCGACCAGTACGTTGATGTACTTTCCGCGCACGGCGGCAAGCGTGCACTCTGCCTTTTCGGCACTGGCGTTGATGCCGATCGACCACGCCGGAGTGCGCATTGCCTCCAACGGAGCGGAGATGACGTAGCGGCTGTCCAGCTGAACCTCGTTGCCGTTGATGTCAAACATGCGGCCGAGCAGACTGGAAACCGCACCGCGGCGCATCAGCTCCTTGCGCTCCTCGGCGTTGTAGCAGCCGGATTTATAAAGTGAGCCGTTAGCGTCATTCAGCGAACCGATGCCGGTGAGGATGATATCTACCGAACCTGCCTTCTTGAGTGTTGCTTCAATCTGCGGCTCGGCGGTGAGATAGGAGTAAACCAACTCGCTGTCCACATAGACCGGTGCATAGATGTTGGAATAGGTGCCGTGCACCTTTTTGGAAAGCCGGAGCGCAAGCTCGAGGCCGTCCACACGCGGATTGCCGGTGCCGAGGCAGCCGACCATCTGCACAACAGTTACATTATAGTAGTCGGAATAATCGGTCGGTTCGAGGACATCGCACAGTGCTTCCAGTGCACGGCCCCACGAAATGCCGATAGACATGTTGTTTTCCAGTACGGTCGAAAGAAAATCTACTGCACAGTGTGCACAGCGTGTCAGGGACTGGTCGAATTCATAATCTCCGGCAACGATGACCGCATCGCGTAAACCGAAGGTTGTACGAACAAGGTGCGAAAGCTGCGGATTTTTGTTGATCGGACTATGAACGATGATTTCAACCACGCCGGTCTCCTTCGCTTCATCGAGAAGGCGGGAGATGGTGGGACGGGAAATGCCGGTGATTTTGCTGATATCCTGCTGGCTGAGATTCTGCTGATAATAAAGCTCGGAGATTCGTACGAGCAAATCGGTACGGCTGCTCATAATAGGCCTCCTTAAAAATTTGAAAAGTTAGATGAACATTTGTTCACAACACAAAGTATAGCGTTTTTCGTATAGAATGTCAATAAACGTATTGACAAAAAGCGAAAAATCCAATATGATATTGCCCGTAGGAATTGTGATAATATTCCATAGGAATAGTAGGAGATAGGAGAAGCATCCATGTTCACCAGTGAATTTGTTGTAAAAAATCCAACCGGTCTGCACGCACGTCCGGCCAGCCAGATGGCCAAGCTGTGCAAGGATATTCCGGATGATATTCGTCTGATCTGCGAAAAAGGCACGATCAATCCCAAAAATGTAATTGGAATTTTGACCGCAGGCCTGAAAAAAGGTTCAGCAATCAAAATCGAGGTAGAAGGCGCCAGCGAGCAGGAATCCGGTGCAAAGATCATGGAATTCCTGGAAGGCTTGACCGACTGAGAAGAAAAGGAGAAATGAAGATGGAACAGGCAACCTTTCGCAATCTGATCCTGCGGGATGTGGAAGCGGCAAACGCCGAGGAGGCAATCCGCAAGGTCGGTCAGCGTTTTTACGATGAAGGCTTCGTAAAGGACACCTATATTGATGCAGTTGTTGCGCGTGAGAAGAATTACGCGACCGGTCTGCAGCTGGCGGATATCGCGGTAGCTATGCCGCACACCGATCCGCAGCATGTTAACCGCCCGGGCGTGTGCATCGCACAGCTTAAGCACCCGGTCGAGTTTGAACATATGGGCGATCCGGATACCAAGGTGCAGGCGGAAATGCTGTTCATGATGGCCATCAAGAATCCGGATGAGCAGGTCGAGCTGCTGCAGAAGGTGCTCGGCGTATTCCAGCAGCCGGAGGTCGTTGCTGCATTCCGCGCAGCAAAAAATGAAGACGAGCTGTTCGAGGCGGCTCAGAAGTACATTGGTTGATTACAGGACTGCGGTTCTGTTCAAAACACGGTTAAATCTAATTTATTGGAGGGTCAAATGATGAAAACTTGTAACATTCTGTGTGTATGCGGTTCGGGTACCGTAAGTTCCGCAATGGTAGCAGGCAAGCTCAAGGAGCGCCTGAAGGAAAAGGGCTGGGATGCTGCCATGGTGGAAGCAAGCCCGAACAGCATTTCGACCGAGATCACCGGCAAGAAGTTTGATCTGATTGCATGTGTAAGCCCGGTTTACGAGGACTTCGGCATCCCGAAGGTAAAGGCAGTCGGCATGCTGACCGGTCTGTCCGAGGACAAGGTAGTCGATGACTGCCTGAAGATCCTGGAGGCAAATGCGTAAAGGGTAAGGCGCATTTTCTCATAGTCATCCATAGCAAAGAGTAAAGGCAAAAGGGTAAAAAAGAAAGGTGGTTCCAAGCATGGCAAGTTTCTTTCAAACATTAAGTGATGTGTTCAGTGCATTCGGTGCTGCAGTATTCGTACCGGTTATTCTGTTTATCATTGCAAAGTGTATGGGTGTTACCGGTAAGAAGGCATTTAACACGGCACTGCTGTGTGCAGTCGGCTTGACGGGCTTCAACCTCGTTATCAACAGCTATTCCGCGATTATCGCACCGGTTGTTAACCAGATGGTTACGAACGCAGGCGTAAACCTGCCGACGCTCGATACCGGCTGGCAGTCCACGTCGGTTATCGCATATTCGACCAAGGTTGGCCTGATCTTCATCGGCGTTGCAATCATTCTGCAGCTTGTGCTGTTCTTCACCAAGTGGACAAACGTATTTATGGCATCCGATCTGTGGAACAACTACTCCTTCATGGTTTGGGGCTCCATGCTGTATGCTCTGACCGACAACATGATGCTCTCCATGGCTCTGATGGTCGTTCAGCTGCTGTACATCCTGTTGTTCTCTGAGGCTTGCGCAAAGCGCTGGTCTACCTATTATGATTACGATAACTGCTGCATGACCGCTCCTCATCATCTGGAGAGCCTGCCGTTTGCGGTATTCATGAACTGGTTCCTCGGCAAGATCGGCTTTGACAAGATCAAGCTGAATGCACAGACCCTGCAGAAGAAGCTCGGCATCCTCGGTGAGCCTATGTTCATCGGCCTGGTTGTCGGCGCTCTGATCGGCATCATCGGCAACTTTAACGCTCTGGTCGGCGAGGGTGCGCTGACGGCCTGGGGTACGGTATCCTCTGCGGCTGTTTCCACCGCAGCGATCATGGCAGTATTCCCGAAGGTAGCCGGTATCTTCGCAAGCGCATTTACCACTCTGACTGATGCGTACAAGTCCAAGGCTGCCAAGTCCGGCGAAGGCCGTGAATGGTATCTCTCTGTTAACGATGCATGCGGTTACGGCGAGCCGAATACACTGGTTACCGGCATCCTGCTGATCCCGATCATGCTGGTTGTAGCATTTGTTCTTCCGGGCAACACCATCCTGCCGATGGCTGACCTGTGCGCTCTGCCGTACATGGTTGAGGTATTTGTTTGCGTATCCAACGGCAATATCGCAAAGAGCGTTGTTTCCGGTGCGATCTGGTTCTCTCTGGGCCTGGTTGTTGCGTCCGTTCTCGCGCCGACCTTTACGCAGGTCGCTGTTGACGCCGGCTTCCAGCTGGCACAGGAAGGCGTATTCATCATCAGCTTCGGTATTATGTGCCACCCGCTGATCGCCGGTCTGTTCTATGCATTCTGGTCTCAGAATCCGATCATCATCGGTGCGGTTGTCATTGCATACTTCGTACTGTACTTCCTGTTCAAGAAGAACAAGGAGCGTTTCGTTGGCTATCTGGAGAACGCTGCTGCTGCTTACTCGGCATACTAAGCGATTGCTTCTAAACTGAAAACAGCCGGCTGCTGCTGCAAACAAATGCAGCGCAGCCGGCTGTTGTTTTATTCCGAAGAGGAGGAAAAGATGAAGGAACTGACACAAAAGCCGCAGAATATCGTACTGGTCGGCGATGCTTTTGTTTCGCCGGACACGATGGAGCAGGCGGTGCAGCAAAGCACACTCTGCTGCGGCAGGATCACTAAGCTGATGTGGGGCGGCTCCGACAAGCAGGAATTCACCTCGCGGCAGCTTAAACTCGAGCGGAACGGTCCGGAAGCCGTACCGTATGCGGACGGTCTGGACGAGGTGATCGGCGAGGCAGAGGTTCTGCTCGTGCATTTCAATCCGGTGCCGCGTGCGCTGATTGAGAAAGCGCCTAACCTCAAGGTCATCCTGACCTGCCGCGGCGGCATGGAGCACATTGACCTTGCAGCTGCAAGTGAGCGCAATATTCCGGTGCTCAACGTTATCCGCAATGCAGAGCCGGTCGCGGACTTTGCCCTCGGCATGATGCTTGATCTGACGCGCGATATCGCGCTATCGCACCGCAAAATGCGCGAAGGTGTATGGATGAAGAGCTTTTACAACTCGGACCATTTGATGACGCTTTCCAGCCATACGGTGGCGCTGGCCGGTATCGGCAACGTCGGCAGCGCGCTGGCGCGCCGTCTGCTGGCACTCGGCGTGCCGGTGATCGCGTATGACGCATACACCAGTCCGGAAAAGCTGGAAAAGGCCGGTCTCGGTGCAATCAAGCTGGTCGATTCACTTGAAACCCTGTTTGAACAGGGCGATATTGTATCGCTGCACCTGCGGCTGACACCGGATACCGAGCATATGATCGGTATGCAGTATTTTTCCCGCATGAAAAAAACGGCGTACTTTATCAATACCGCGCGCGGCGGTCTGGTCGATCAGCCGGCACTGGTCGAGGCGCTGCAGCAGGGCTGCATGGCAGGCGCGGCGCTGGATGTGTACGACAGCGAGCCGCTCGCCGTGGACGATTCGCTGCTGCAGATGGACAACGTGCTGCTAACGCCGCACATTGCGGGCACCACGGTAGACGCGATCCCACGGGCGCCGTTTTTGCTTATGCGTGAGGTTGATCGGTTTCTGGCTGACGGAGTGACCGATCGGGTGGTAAATCATGTGTCCATCACACTGGAGTAAGGAGGAAACGCAATGCTTTTGCAGGAAGAAAGAGAGAAAATCGTTGTATACGGACAGGAAATGCTCAAGCGCGGTCTGACCGCAGGCACCTTCGGCAACCTGAGCATTTACAACGAAAAGGAGAACCTGTTTGCCATCAGTCCGAGCGGCATGGACTATTTTAAGACCGACGCAAGCGATGTGGTCGTTATGACGCTCGACGGCGAAAAGGCGGACGGCGACCGCAAGCCATCTTCCGAGGTGGACATGCACCGTATTTTCTACCAGAAGCGCCCGGGCATCAAGTCGGTCGTGCACACGCATCCGCGCTACGCTACTACGCTGGCGTGTCTCGGCTGGAGCATTCCGCCGCTGCACTATCTGGTGGCGTATTCGGGCAGAGAGGTGCCGTGCATTCCGTATGTGCCGTTCGGCACTTATGAACTGGCACAGGCGGCGCTGGACGGCATGGGCGATAATTACGCCTGCATTCTCGGAAATCACGGTCTGCTGTGCGTCGGCGGCAATATCAGCTACACGCTGGATGTGTCCGAGCAGATCGAATTCTGCGCACAGCTCTATTATAATTGTAAGGCAGCCGGTCAGGAGCCGAAGCTGTTGAATGACGAGCAGATCAACTCGGTGCTGGAGGCATTCCAGACCTACCGACAGAAATAAATTTTGCAGGAGGGGACCATTATGGAGGAAAAATGCGTATACTGCGGCGGTGATCTGCCGGAAAAGCCGACTAAGGTAAAGGTGCGCACGCGCTCGTTCGATGTGTGCTGCGCGGATTGTGCGGCAAAGACCGAACAGTATATCAAGCTGGATAAGCGATTCAAGACCGCACTGTATCTTCTGGTCTTTCTGGGCGGCATCGGATTTGTTATCAGTGCATTTTTCGGCGGTGACAGTCCGCTGCGCATGATCGGTGCGTATGCCGGTCAGCTTGTTGCGGGACTGGCGTTTATCGCGTTTCCGTATCCGGTCACCTCGTTTGAGAGCTTTCACGCGATGAGCATCCGCGGCGTAACGCGGCTGACGCACATTATCGGTCTTGTGCTGAGCGTGTCGGCGGTCGTGCTGATGGTGCTCACGCTGCGGTAAAGACAAGTGCGATCGGTCTGGCGAAAGTCAGGTCTTTCCATACCCCCAAAGGGCGCTCGAAGGAGCGCCCTTTGGGGTTTTGCAGGATTGTCTGATGTGATGGAAAGCAAAAGGACGGAAGGGTCCAAGTACCTTCCGTCCTTTTGTGGAGAAAATTATATTTGTATTCTGTTTGGAGACTTGAATATAAATAAGAGAGAATAAATTGAATGTGGAATTTGATCTGCGATTCGGGAAAATTAACCGAGGAACGGACGGGTGGTTTCCGCACCCATGCGGATCACATCCTCAGCAGGCATTCTCCAGTATTCCGGACGGAACAGCTCAAGGCACGCAGGGCCGTCGTAGCCGACTGCCTGTACCGCATCAGCAACCTCCTGCACCGGAATGGCACCCAGACCGGGCATCAGACGGTGGCAGTGGTCGAGGATGCCGAGCGGCAGGTCCTCGCAGTCGTTGATGTGGAACACGAACAGCTTCTCCTTGGGAATTTTGCGGATGAAATCAACGTCCGCGCACTTGTCGTGCAGGTAAACATTGATGCAGTCCACGGTCAGGCCAACACTGTCGCGGTTGACGGCGTTTACGATCTCAAGCGCCTGACGAACGCTATTGACGCACCATTTCTTGTCACCGATCGGCTCGAAGGACAGCTTGACGCCGTATGGTTCAGCAATGTCGGCGAGTTTGTTCAGCACCTTCACCGAGTCGTCGAAGATCTCCTTCTCGTTCCTGGTGCAGATCTCGTTGGTAACAGTCGGCACAACAATAATGTACGGATTGCCGATCTGCTGGGCCACCTTGCAGCCGAAGGTGAACAGCTCTACAAGCTTTTCCCACTCCTCCGGCGTGCAGAAGTTGATGTTTTCAATGGAGTTGAATGCAAACGGCTTGATATGGCTCTTTGCAAAAAACGCCTTGAGATCGTCTGTGGTGTGGGTCTTGAGGTAGTCCTGCAGCATATCGAGACGCAGCTCGATATAGTCATAGCCGTACTTTTCACACAGCAGCAGGTCGTTTTCAACCGTGGAATTTTCCTTGCAGGTTGCTTCGTTATATCCGAGTTTCAGCATAAGACAGTCTCCTTTACATTTCACCGCGTGCTTCACGCTCGGTGAGTTCCTTCATAATAGTGGGGTAAATCTTATCCAGCTTGTAGAACAGCAGGACGATAATGGCAACGATCCAGACCAGAATCGGACCGAACTTAAAGATAGAGGAAATCATTTGCTGGGCGGAAGCCGGCTGCATAGCACCGCCGGTAACCGAGCTGAGGAAGCCTGCGCCCTCGAGCATGGCAGTCATAACCGCACTGGTGATACCGGTGCCGATCTTAAAGCCGAGCGAACCGCCGCCGAAGATCAGGCTTTCCTGACGCAGATGGCTCTTCCACTGACCGTACTCTACAACGTCGCCCATCATGCCGAATACCAGAGAGGTCAGCGGAGCCTGACCGAGCGAGCGGATGATGGTCATTACCAGAATCCACCGGAAGCTCATCGGGTTTACCATAATGAGTGCATGGGCGATAACAACTACGATACAGCCGGCGAGCGACAGGTTGCGCTTGTTGAATTTCTGCAGCAGTATTGGACACAGCAGCGCGCCAACGATCAGTGCGACGATCTCGGAGGTGTAAATGACGCTGTAATACCATTCATCGTTGCCGAGAACATATTTGCAGTAATACGGCAGATCGGTGCCGATGATGGTGGTATGTACGCAGGTGACGGTCCACAGAACGAGCGTTGCCCAGAAATACGGGTTGCCCAGCAGCGCTTTAATCGCACGGGAAGCGGGAACCTTGGGCTGCTCCTGCTGCGCGGCCTCGAAATTGACGGTTTCCTTGCAGCGAACAAAGCAGATGACAAGCAGAGCAAGTGCGATGGCGCACCAGATGCTCATGGTCTTGATCCAGGCGGCCTGATCGTTGCCGAACAGCTTGATGACCGGCATGGTGAAGGTTACGGCAATGATCTTGCCAATCGGAGACAGTGACATACGCACAACGGACAGCAGGTCGCGCTCGTGCGAGGAGCGGGTCATCATGGTGGACAGGGTGCCGTAGGGCACGTTGATTGCGGTGTAGCATACGGTGGTGCACAGGTTATAAGTAACAAAAATGTACCAGAATTGAACGGTCGTGCTGCTGCTGTGCGGCACACAGAACATCGCAACCGCGCACAGAACATACGGTACGCTCATCCACAAGATCCACGGACGGGCCTTGCCCCATTTGGATTTGGTCTTGCTTACGATGATGCCCATGATAACGTCGGACGAGCCATCAAAAATACGCGAGATCAGCATGACCAGACCGACGGTAACGACCGGAATACCGCAGTAATCCGTATAGAACAGGGTGAGCAGCGCGGTGATCATACCGAACACAATGTTGCAGGCGGTATCGCCTAAACCATAGGAGATACGGGTTCCCCAGCCAAGGGAGGCAGTGTTGTTCTTTTCACTCATAAGGAGCAACCCCTCTTTCTTTTCTCAAAAAACGGAAGCCGCCGCCGAGTGCGGCGGCTTGCCGAATAACTCTTTTTCTTCTCTTTTCCTGTGATATGCGGGGATAAATTACTCGATTTCGCTCAGCTTGACCGGACGGCCTTCCTTCATGGACAGGTTTGCTGCCATTGCGATCTTGACCGGCTGCAGACCGTCAAAGCCGGTAACCAGCGTGTCGGTGTCGTTCAGAACGGCATCGGTGAACGCCTTTGCCTCTGCGATGAATGCGTTGTTGTAGCGCTCGAGGAAGAACCAGGTCGGCTTTGCAACCTCGACGCCTGCGGCGGAGGAGATCATGGCGGTGTTGTTCAGATCGTTTGCAACCTGCACGCAGCCCTGGTCGCAGTGCACCTCGGTGCGCTGGTCATAGCCATAGTGAGCGGCACGGGAGTTGTCGATCACGCCGAGTGCGCCGTTCTCGAACTTCATCATTACAATGGCGGTGTCCACATCGCCGTACTCCTCGTAGCCGGCGCCGGAGAGCGCTGCACCGTAAGCGGTAACCTCGGTAACCTCGCTGCCTGCCAGATAGCGGACCATGTCGAAATCGTGAATGGTCATGTCCATGAAGATACCGCCGGAAACCTTGATATAGCTCATCGGCTGGTGATCGGGATCACGGGAGGTGACCTTGATGAGATTGGGCTTGCCCAGCTTGCCGGAAGCGACCGTATCGCGGACGGCCTTGTGGTTGTGGTCAAAGCGGCGCACGAAGCCGACCTGCAGCTTAACGCCTGCCTTCTTTACCGCAGCGAGTGCTTCCTCGATCTTTGCCAGCTTGGTGTCGATCGGCTTCTCGCAGAAGATGTGCTTGCCGGTCTGCGCAGCGCGCATGATGAAGTCTGCATGCGTTGCGGTGGAGGAGCAGATGAACACAGCCTCGATGGTCGGATCGCCAAAGATCATCTCGGGATCATCGTAGCACTTCTCGATACCCATGTCCGCTGCCCATGCACGGGTCGCATCGTTCATGAACGGATCAGCCACTGCGTAGAGGTCTGCGTTCGGCACTGCATGTGCCAGATTTTCGCCGTGAAGCTTGCCGATTCTGCCTGCACCCAGCAGACCGATTCTTACCTTGTTTGCCATTTTTTCTTGCACTCCTTTTTTACTCTGAAACCTGAATTGACGCGTTTGCTCAAAAAGCAGTATGTTAGAAGTTTTTTTCTGTGCTTCTATGATATAATAATTGCACACAGAGAAGAACAACATTGAAATATCGAATATAACAACGATATAAACTGCTGTTTTTGAATCATTTACGCTTTTCTTGTGATTATTATACAAACAAAGTCCGTGAGAGCGTTATCGTGTTCTTGTGGAAAAAACAGCAGGATTTTCCGAGGGGAAGAAAGAAAATCGAGGGAAGGCTTTCGTAATCTTGTGATTCTTGGGAGGGAGCATACATGGGAAACAAGCCTTGTAAACTGAGCGGAACATTCTTCAACTGCATTTCGATCGACCGCAATTACAACAACCAGCAGTCTATACTTCCGCATATGCACGACAACCGTCTGGAGCTGTTCTATGTGTGCAGCGGACAAGGACAGTACATGGTGGATAACCGGTATTATCCGATTGGAGAGGGCGACATTGTTATCTGCAATCAGGGTGTGCTGCACGGCGAGGAACCCGATCAGGTGCGGCAGATCCGGTCGTACAGCGTCGCAATTACTGATGTCAATGTAGAAGGTCTGCCGCCCAACTGCCTGATCGCAGAAGGGGAGTGTCCGGTCGTATCGTGCGGACAGCTTGCCAGGCAGGTAGGCGAGACCATGCACCTGCTGTATCTGCTCAGCGCCGATGCGGGAAACCTGCATGCCGTGTGCTGCAGTCTGGCAGAGGCAATGCTGAATCTGACCGATTCCCTGCTCCGCAGTCGTATCCACCAGCAGGAGCAGCAGCGTGAAATGCCGTCTGTGCTGGCGCACCGCGTGCGGCGCTATCTGGATGCACACCACTGTGAGCCGATCACGCTGCGTATGGTGGCGGAGCGACTGCGCGTGAGCGAGTATTATCTGGCGCATGTGTTTAAGCAGGAGTTCGGCGTGCCGCCTATGCAGTATGTGATGAAGCGCCGGATTGGTGAGGCGCAGGGTTTTCTGATGAATACCGGCATCCCGATCGCCGAGATTGCGGATACACTCGGCTTCAGCAGTATCTGTCACTTCAACACCATGTTTAAGAAGTACACCGGCACACCGCCCGGTAAGTTCCGGCAGTCGTTCAAGCAGAGCATCACGCACAGCGAAAAAGGAAAAAGTGAAGAAGAGGAATCGTAAAACGGAAAACACCGTGCAGAGCAGTAACGCTTGGCACGGTGTTTTTCTATCTTACTTACAAATAGAAGAATGGCGCAGCCGAGAGAGAGCGGCTGCGCCGGTGAAATGGAGATGTGTGTGAAATTAGAGAGTGTGTGTGATGATCGTTTGCCGGAGCGTAATTATCTTATTGATACAGCACGGTCTGCGGAATGACCATGTTTGCAAGGATAACTACTACAGAAAAATGGTGAATAACATATTTATTCCTCCGTTATCCGTTCTTTCGCCGTTTGCGTTCGGCTTTCCTTTGATGATTCTATTGTAGTCCCTTGGACGCGGTTTTTCTTCTAACTTCTTGTATTTCATAGAGTTGAGCAAGAATCTATAATTTGACCGGCACAGACGGTCAGCATACGCGGAAAACGGCAGCAACAACCTATAAAAAGTGGTGAAAATGCAGCCTGTGAGTGAAAAATAAAGGCGGGAGAAAGATTGCGTATTTTTATAAAATATTGAGATATATGCTTTTTTGCTTGTTGTTTAGGACGGAAAATGCGAAATTCTGTAATGACAGTATGCCGCGTTTTCCGCACGATAGCGAGATATTAAAAAAACAGGTGCAAAACGCAGGCCGCAGGCGGGAACGGCAGACACGGAAAACAATGCGGTAGGGGAGAGAAAAGTTCTGAATTCTATAATAAAATGTGAAAATATTCGTATGTAACGTAAAAATATAAGAAAAAAGGCGATTTCTCAAGATGTTAGAAGAAAAGCAAACGCTCAAATGCTAAACTTAAATCATCAAAAGAGAACACCGCCGGGAGCGAAAAGAAAGAGCCTCGGCAGGGAAAAAGAGTAAAGCATTTGAGGAGGAAAACACAATGAGCAAAACCAGAATGACAGTCGGTCAGGCAATCGTAAAGTTCCTGAATCAGCAGTACATTGAGATGGACGGCAAAGAGGAACCCTTCGTAGACGGCATGTTCACGATCTTCGGTCACGGTATGGTAGTCGGTCTCGGTCAGGCACTGGAGGAGGATCCGGGCCACCTGAGAGTTTACCAGGGCCGCAACGAGCAGGGCATGGCACACGCCGCCATCAGCTACGCAAAGCAGCACAACCGCCGCAAGATCATCGCCTGCACCTCGTCTATCGGCGTTGGCGCAGCGAACATGGTAACCGCAGCACTGACCGCTACCATCAATAATATCCCGCTGCTGCTGTTCCCGTCCGATTACTTTGCAACCCGTCAGCCGGATCCGGTTCTCCAGCAGCTCGAGGTTCCGAACGACCTGTCCATGTCCGCTTCGGACTGCTTCAAGCCGGTTGCCAAGTACTGGGACCGCATTTCTCGTCCGGAGCAGCTGATGAGCGCGATGGTCAACGCAATGCGTGTCCTGACCGACACCGCAAACTGCGGCACCGCTGTTATCTCGCTTCCGCAGGATGTACAGGGTGAGAGCTTCGACTTCCCGGATTACTTCTTCCAGAAGCGCGTACATCACGTTGCACGCCGCGTAGCGGATGACTACGATATCGAGAAGGCAGTTGAGATGATCAAGGCTTCCAAGAAGCCGATGTTCATTGCAGGCGGCGGCGTTCGTTACTCCGAGGCCGGTCAGACCGCAATGGACTTCTGCAAGGCGTTCAATATTCCGGTTTCTCAGACACAGGCCGGCCACTCCTGCCTGCCGGATTCGTTTGAACTGGCGGTCGGCGGCATCGGCGTAACCGGCGGTCTGGCGGCGAACGCACTCTGCAAGGACTGCGACCTCGTTATCGGTGTCGGCACTCGCTTCAACGACTTCGTTACCGGCTCCAAGTGGGTGCTGTTCCGCAACCCGGATATTAAGGTTCTCGCTATCAACACCTCTGAGTTCCACGCGGAAAAGCTGGACGCAACCCGCTGCATCGGTGACGCAAAGGTAACGCTCGAGGCTATCATGGAAAAACTCAAGGCAGACGGCTATAAGTCCGGCTACACCACCGAAATTCAGGATATCCGCAAGGTTTGGGAAGAGGAGCGTCTGCGTGTTCTGGGCGTTCAGTACAAGGGCGAAGGCTTCGGCGAGGGCAAGTTCGTGCCGTGCGTTCCCAGCTGGACCGAGAAGATCATGAACGATTTTGTTGACCAGATCGGCGGCACCATCACTGAGTCCAATGCGGTCGGCATTCTCCGCGAGGAGGCAGACGACGACGCAATCGTGGTTGCAGCAGCAGGCTCGCTGCCGGCAGACCTCGAGCGTCTGTGGGTCACCGACGCACCGAACTCCTACAACATGGAATACGGCGCTTCCTGCATGGGCTACGAGATTGCCGGTGCGTTCGGCGCCAAGCTGGCTGAGCCGGATAAGGAAGTATACGCACTCGTTGGCGATGGCTCGTTTATGATGCTCAACTCCGAGATCCCGACCGCAATGCAGGAGAACGCGAAGATCACCGTTGTTGTATTCGACAACTGCGCGTTTGGCTGCATCAACAACCTGCAGATGGGCAACGGCGTTGGCTCTCTGGCGACCGAAATGCGTCACCGCAACGAGACCACCGGCAAGCTGGACGGCGATTACTGCTACACCGACTTCGGCAAGATCGGTGAAGGCTTCGGCATGAAGGCGTTCTACGCCAAGACCCCGGACGAATTCCGCAAGGCCGTTCAGGACGCCAAGAAGGAAAGTGTTTCCTGCATCATCGACGCAAAGGTTCTGCCCAAGACCATGGCTGAGGGCTACGAGTCCTGGTGGCACATCGGCGTAGCGTCCACCTCCAAGTCTGACGAGGTAAAGGCTGCACGCAAGCGCATCGACGATCATCTGGCAGAAGCACGCATGTACTAATTAAACGCAGATTCAATATGAGCCGCCCGTTTTCGGACGGGCGGCTTCGCTTATATAATAAGGTATCGAGCAAAGAAAAGAGGAGCAAGAATTATGAAATATACGCACAAGGCCCCCTTCGATAAGGGCTACAACGGCATGGTCTCCGCAGTCGAGAACCCGGAAATGATGGGCATGGAGTTCGGTGTTGTCAAGATGGCAGCGGGCGACGTGATGCACTTCGACTACGCGCAGGAGGTCGTTTACGACCTGATGAGCGGCAGCGTGACCTTCGAGTGGAACGGCAAGTCTGAGACCGTTACCCGCCGTGACGTGTTCCACGAGGGTGCGATCCTGCTGCACGTTCCGCAGAACACCAAGGTGACAATTTCTGCCGAAAACGACGTGGAAATCGCCGTTTCCCGCACGGAAAACAAGCGTGATTTCGCAGCTCGTCTGCTGCGTCCGGAGGACTGCCTGTGCGCGAATGAGGAGCGCGGCGCCGGTCAGATGAACGAGTGCTCGACCCGTCTGGTACGCACCTTCTTTGACCGCTCCAACTGCCCGGAGACTAACTTTTTCATCGGTGAAGTGGTGCATTTCCCCGGCAAGTGGTCCTCTTATCCACCGCATCAGCACGTTGAGCCGGAGCTGTACTACTACAAGTTCCTGCCGGAAAACGGCTACGGTCTGGCGGAATATGGCGACGATGCCTTTAAGGTAAAGAACAACGACCTGACCGGCATGCCGGAAAACGTGACCCATTCTCAGGCTGCGGCTCCCGGCTACGCGGAGTATTACCTGTGGTGCATCCGCCTGCAGGACGACAAGAACATCGTGACGACCGTTGTGCCCGAGTATGAGTGGGTAACTAAGGCCGACGCGAAGTATTTTCCGGATATTTAAGGCGGTGAAATAACGTGAAAGCCTTCAAAATCGTACCTTCTATTACGGAATACGTCGATTTTCGCACGCTGGCGAAGGAATTAAGCCTCGGCGCGAAAGACCTGATTCTGACAAATGAATATATTTACAATCCGACAATCGCGGCGCTGAATCTCGGCTGCCACACCTGCTTTCAGGAAAAGTTCGGCGGCGGTGAGCCGACCGACGTCATGGTTGACGCCATCCTCGACGACCTGCGCGGCAAGGAGTTTGACCGCATTATCGCGGTCGGCGGCGGTACAGTAATCGACATCGCCAAGGTGCTGACCGTTGCCAAGTCCACCGACCGTGTGGACGATCTGTACGACCGCATGGCAAACCTTGAGAAGGAGCATGAGCTGATCATCGTGCCGACTACCTGTGGCACCGGCTCTGAGGTTACCAACATTTCCATCATCAACCGTACGACTAAGGGCGTCAAGGTTGGTCTGGTGTCTCCGGCGATGTTTGCGGACGAGGCGGCGCTCGTGCCGGGCATGCTGCTCAGCCTGCCGTATCCGGTTTTTGCAACTTCTTCCATTGACGCCATGGTCCACGCGGTCGAAAGCTACCTTTCTCCGAACGCCTGCGCACTGAGCGAGCTGTTCTCCGAAAAGGCACTGCACCTGATCCTGTCCTGCTGGAAGGACGCGGTAGCAAGCGGCGGCAAGGATGCGTGGAAGAAGCATGCACTTGAGTTCCTGCGCGCCTCCAACTATGCAGGCATCGCGTTTGGTCACGCGGGCTGTGCGGCTGTTCACGCGATGGCGTATCCGCTCGGCGGCGTGCACCACATTCCGCACGGTCAGGCAAATCAGCTGATGTTCGCGGACGTAATGCGCAAGTATCAGGAAAAGAAGCCCATCGGCAAGTTGAATCAGCTGGAAGAACTTCTGAGCGCAGAACTGGATGTTGAACCGGTATTTGCACTCGAAAATCTGTACGAATTGATGGACGAGGTACTGAAAAAGGATCCCCTGCACGAACACGGGGTAACCGCTGATGAATTGCCGGTCTTTGCAAAGAATGTCATCGAAACCCAGCAGCGCCTGCTCGGCAACAACTATGTGGAGCTGTCAGAAGACGATCTGCTCGACATCTACCGCAAGGCATTTTGAGCGCGGGAGGGACGAGAAATGGATTGGAGAGCATACTATAAAGAGCACACGATGACGCCTGAGCAGGCGGTTGGTGTGATCCATGACGGCGACCGCGTTGTGTTCGGTCACGCGGTTGGCGAACCCATTGTATTCCAGCGCACAATGGCGCGAATGGCAGAGCAGTTCCATAACGTGGAAGTTGCACACATGGTATACCTTGGCTCGGGCGAGTATCTGCAGCCGGGCATGGAAAGTCATTTCCGCCACAACGCGTTGTTTGTCGGCGGTCCGGCCCGCAAGCCGATCGCGGAAAACCGTGCAGACTACACCCCGGCGTTTTTCTCGGACGTGCCGCGCATGTTCCGCGACAACACGCTGCCGGTTGATGTTTTTGCGTTTACCTGCTCGCCTCCGGACGAGCGCGGCTATGTGTCGCTCGGTCTGTCCTGCGACTACGGCGCACAGGCGGTCAAATCCGCGAAAACGGTCATTGCCGAGGTCAACCCGAACATGCCGCGCACCTATGGCGAGAGCTTCGTTCATGTATCCGAGATTGACGGCTTCCTGTGCTCGTGGGAGCCGCTGCCGGAGTCCGCGCCGCCGAAAATCGGCGAGGAAGACCGTGCAATCGGCAAATATATCGCTGAACTCGTGCGTGATGGTGACTGCCTGCAGCTGGGCATCGGTGCGGTGCCGGATGCGGTCTGCTCGTTCCTCGGCGACAAGCACGACCTTGGTCTGCATACCGAGATGATTTCGGACGGCGTGCTGCCGCTGCTTGAAAATGGAAACATCAACGGCAAGCGCAAGCAGCGCGACGTCGGAAAGGTGAGCGTAACCTTCCTGATGGGCACGCGCAAGTTGTATGATTTTGTGGATAACAACCCAATTATCAACATGCTTCCGGTGGATGTTTGCAACAATCCGGCGGTTATCGCGGAGAACGACAACGTGGTTTCCATTAACTCGTGCGTTGAGGTGGATCTGCAGGGTCAGGTCTGCGCCGAGGCAATCGGTCTGCGCCAGATTTCCGGTATTGGCGGCCAGATGGACTTTGTGCGCGGCGCAAACTTGTCCAAGGGCGGTCGCTCCATCATTGCGCTGCACTCAACCACCAAGGACGAGTCTGCGTCTAAGATTGTTACAACCATCACCACCGGCGGCCCGGTTACCACCAGCCGCTGCGATGTCAATTACATTGTCACCGAGTACGGCGTGGCGCAGCTTCGCGGTCAAACACTCCGCGAGCGCGCAAAGCGTCTGATTGCCATTGCGCATCCAAAATTCCGCGAAGAACTTGCCGAGGAATTCGAGAAGCGCTTCGGTGAAAAACTCAAGGTGTAACCAATTATAATTCAACATACAGCAGGAGGTCATAACGATGAAAAAGACATTCTCTCGTTTTCAAATCATCTATATTCATGTGATTTTGCTGCTGCTGATCGTGCTCTCCGGCTGCTGTGTTTATCTCACACATCTGCTCATGGACGTATAAATTCTGTGGATATGCGCCGAGAAACCGAACTTTTCCATTACAAAGACTATTCCCTTCATGTCTCCTCAAATATGTTATCAAAATCGGTGAATCGGCGCTTTTTCCTATTGAAAAGAAAGAAAAAGGACAAGGAAGATGATATCATGATGACAAAAGACCAGTACATCGAATCCCTGCGAAAGCTGCACCTCAATCTGTACAGCTTCGGCAAGAAGGTCGAGAACGTCGTGGACAACCCGATCGTTCGTCCGTCGCTTAACTCGTTTGCGGCAACGTACGAGCTGGCAGAGGACCCGCAGTACGAAGATCTGATGACGGCAACGTCCAATCTGACCGGCAAAAAGGTAAACCGTTTTACCCATCTGCATCAGTCCACCGATGACCTGATCAAAAAGGTAAAAATGCAGCGTCTGCTCGGTCAGAAGACCGCAGCCTGCTTCCAGCGCTGTGTCGGCATGGACGCGGCAAACGCCGTTTATTCGACTACGTTCGAGACCGACGAGGCTTGCGGCACCAAGTACCACGAGAATTTCGTCAAGTTCTGGACCGATGTACAGAACAATGACTGGGGTGTTGACGGCGCTATGACCGACGTCAAGGGCGACCGCGGTCTGTCTCCGTCCAAGCAGGCGGATCCCGACCTGTTCCTGCACGTTGTCGAGCGCACCGCTGACGGCGTTTACGTTACCGGCGCGAAGGCGCACCAAACCGGCTATCTGAACAGCCACTACGTTCTCGTCATGCCGACCATTTCCATGCGTGAAGGCGACGAAGATTACGCGATTTCCTTCGCATGCCCGACCGATGCGGAAGGCATCACCCTGATTCTGGGCCGTCAGTCCTGCGACACTCGCAAGACCGAGGAATACAACGACATTGATGTCGGCAACAAGGTTTACGGCGGTCACGAGGTTCTGGTTATTTTCGACCGTGTATTTATCCCGAATGACATGATTTTCCTCAACGGCGAGACCCAGTTCGCAGGCATGATGGTAGAGCGCTTTGCAGGCTATCACCGTCAGTCCTATGGCGGCTGCAAGGTCGGCGTCGGTGATGTGCTCATCGGCGCGACCGCACTTGCCGGTGAAATGGCAGGCTCTGCGAAGGCGTCCCACGTCAAGGACAAGCTGATCGAGATGACGCACCTGAACGAGACCCTGTACTGCTGCGGTATTGCGTGCTCCTCTCAGGGCACCAAGACCAAGAGCGGCAACTACCTCATTGATCTGCTGCTGGCAAACGTCTGCAAGCAGAATGTCACCCGCTTCCCGTATGAGATCGCTCGTCTGGCACAGGATCTGGCCGGCGGCATCATGGTTACTCAGCCGTCCGAGGCAGATTACCGCAACCCGGCAACCCACGATTACATCGAGAAGTACCTCAAGGGTGTGGCTTCCGTTCCGACCGAGGACCGCATGCGTCTGCTGCGCCTGATCGAGAACATGACCATGGGCACGGCTGCTGTCGGCTACCTGCCCGAGTCCATGCACGGCGCAGGCTCGCCGCAGGCACAGCGCATCATGATCGCTCGTCAGTCCAACATGGAAATGAAGAAGGAACTGGCGAAGAAGATCGCTCGCATCGGCTAAAACATAAAGTAAATTCTGTGAGAACTGCGGTATAAGGAAGGTCTGACGGTTCCATGTCAAAATGGAGTATGTCTAACCGGCAGACCGGTACGAAAGCGGCAATATCACCGATAAAAACTAACAAGACCCGTCCTTTTTATTGCGGAAGGGCGGGTTTTGTTCTGCAAACCGTAATTTCAAGGAGGAAAGCAATGGATAAGCAAAAACTGCACGAGCTGCGCGTGTTTGCGGCGGAAATCCGTCTGGAAACGCTCAAGGTGATCGCGTCGCGCGGCTTCGGCCATGTGGGCGGCTCGATGTCGATGGCGGATGCTATGGCGGTGCTGTATGGCGAGGTTATGCATATCGACCCGAAGAATCCCCGCTGGGAGGACCGCGACTGGTTCGTTCTGTCCAAGGGACACGGCGGCCCGGTCATGTATGCGACGCTCGGTCTCAAGGGATATTACCCGATGGAGAGCGCGTACACGCTCAACCAGCCGAACACGAATTTCCCGTCGCATACCGACCGCAGCAAGACCATCGGCGTTGACCTGACGACCGGTTCGCTCGGTCAGGGCATGAGCGAAGCCATCGGCGCGGCGCTCGGCAATCGTGCGCAGAATCGTCCGAGCCGTGTTTACGTTGCCGTAGGCGACGGCGAGTGTGACGAGGGCCAGATCTGGGAAGGTGCGCAGTTTGCCGCACACTACAAGCTGGATAACCTCGTTTGTCTCGTGGACAACAACGGCCGCCAGCTGGACGGCGCGGTTGCCGACGTTATGAGCCACGGCAAGGGTATCGGCGCCAAGTTTGACGCATTCGGCTGGAATGTTATTGACGTAGCCGACGGCAACGATGTTGAGCAGATCTATAACGCGCTCGAGCAGGCGAAGGCATGCAAGGGCAAGCCGACCTGCCTGATCCTGAACACGGTAAAGGGCAAGGGCGCAACCTTTGCCGAGCCGTCCGGCGCACATTCTTCGCAGCCGACCAAGGAGCAGTGGGATGAAGCGATCGCCGCATCCGAAGCCGCTCTGACTGCAGTGAAAAACGAAAAGTAAGGGAGGGGAACACAATGAGTTTTACTTTGATCGGCAAGCATGAAAAGGACAGCCGCGCCAACCGCGACGGCTATGTAGAAGCCATGCTCGAAATGATGGCGGAAAATCCCAAGCTGATGCACGTTGACTGCGACCTGATGGGCTGCATCAACACCGGAAAGCTGCTGAAGGCGTTCCCGGCCCAGACCTTTAACGCAGGCATCGCGGAGCAGAACGCCATGGGCGTTGCCTCCGGCATGGCCGCCACCGGCCTGACCGTATTCGCGCACTCGTTCGGCTGCTTTGCTGCCCGCGCATGTTCGATCAGGCATTTCTGGCAGCAGGCTACTCTGAGCTGCCGGTGCATGTGATCGGTTCCGACCCGGGTGTCTGCGCAGCGTTCAACGGCGCAACCCACATGCCGTTTGAGGACTGTGCGCTGTACATGAACATTCCGAACGCGGTCGTTATCGACTCGTGCGACTTTGCACAGACCAAGGCACTGACCAGGAAGCTGGCTGCCTGCGGCAGTCCGTCCTACATGCGCCTGATCCGCAAGGGCTTCACCACGGTTTACGCGGATGGCTCGGATTTTGAGATCGGCAAGGGTGTTACGCTGCGCGACGGCAAGGACGTAACCATTATTGCCTCCGGCATTCTGGTAGACGAGGCACTCAAGGCAGAGGAGCAGCTGGCAGCACAGGGCATTTCCGCCCGCGTGATCGACATGCACACCTGGAAGCCGCTTGACGAGGAGCTGGTGCTCCGTGCGGCTGCAGAGACCGGCTGCATCGTCACCGCAGAGAACCATCAGGTCGGCACCGGTCTCGGCTCTGCCATCACCAACCTGACGAGCGCAAAGAATCCGGTTCCGGTGGAGCGTATCGGCATCCAGAACCGCTTCGGTCAGGTAGGCCCGCAGGATTTCCTTATGCAGCAGTATAACCTCACTGCAGAGGATATTGCGGCGGCAGCTCTGCGTGCCATTGCCCGCAAGCAGGGATAATTACAGAAAAGCTCCCGTTGGAACGGTTGATCGGTTCCGGCGGGAGCTTTTCTGCGCGCAGCAGCGGACACGCGTTGAGGAAGAAATGCATAATTTTTGCTTGAAAAGATTGGTGAGAAGTGAGATTGCTTTTCTGACGGAACAGGGATAGAATTATAAGTACAAGTTACGCAAACGTTTGCGAGAAAGAAAACGGAATGCATAACCACACGAATCTGTTGCACGGGGAGGAGGAATGAGATTTCGCTGCAGAATCGAGAAAGAAACAAAATTTTAAGAAAGAGGGTCCGAGATACATGAAAAAACGCATACTCAGTTTGGCGCTGTCTGCTGCAATGGCTTTGACGATGCTCCCGACGGGAGCCTTTGCTGCCAGCGACAAGGGAAAGCCGCCGGTATATAATAAGGCAACAGGCTGCTATGAAATCTCTACCCCGGACCAGCTGCTCTATCTGTCCGGCAGCTGGAGGGACGGCGCTCCCCGCGATGGACATTATGTTTTGACTGCCGATATTGATATGACCGGCGTCAAAGGATTTAAGCCGATTGCTTCCAAAAAGGATCAGGGCTTTACCGGCACATTTGACGGTCAGTTCCATGCGATCAAGGGACTGCGCGTAGAATATGAAAAGAAATATGCCGGTCTGTTCGGCTATGTCGGCAATCAGGACGATCAGGCATATATCAAGGATGTTGCCCTGCTCGACTGCTATGTAACCGGTCAGCAGAATGTCGGCGCGCTGGCAGGCGTAAACTACGGTACGATTACCGGCTGTGTTGTCACCGGTGAGGTAAAGTGCCTGGATCTGTCCAACTCGCACACCGCAGGCGGTATCTGCGGCAAGCTGAAGGAGGGCGAAGGCCCGATCGTCGGTCATGTTGAGGACTGCTATGTCAACGCAGACGTTTCCGCTCCGTATGATGCGGGCGGCGTTGCCGGCATTCAGGACGGCGGCGGCTATCTGGCACGCTGCTTTGCAGCCGGTACGGTCGATACCATCGCAAAGAGCGGCACGGTAGGTCATGCGGGCGGTATTGCAGGCTCGTTCAACGCCGGTGAAACGCTCAAGGACAGCGTTTCTGCACAGACCGTTATCAACGGCGTTGCGGACGTGGATAAGATCGTCGGTCAGCTCGACGACGAGGCAGCTACCAACATCACCGGCAATATTGCATGGGAGGGCACGCTGCTGTCCGGCAACGAGCCGACCGAGCAGCCGATTAAGTGGGAGGATGTTTCCGCCGCAAAAATGCAGGATAAGTCCACCTATGAAGCACTCGGCTGGGATATGAGCAAGGTTTGGGACTGGAGTGCCTCCGGCAAGCAGCCTGTTCTGCGCGGCTATGATGCCTCTATCTTCCCGGCAGTGGATTACACCGTCAGCGGCACGCGCATCATCTCCCGCGCGCTGAACACCGCACCGCATAAAGGCAAGGCCGAGGTCTCTGCCCGCATCGTCACCAGCGACAAGGTACAGAGCGCGACCCTGTACTACGGCTATGATTCTTCCAAGGTCGATACCGCTGTTGCCATGAAGGAATCGAATGGCACCTACACCGCTTCTCTGCCGACCGATAAGACCGGCGATATGTTCTACTATATCGAGGTTAAGACCAACAAGGAAACCGTAACCAAGCCGTACACCAAGTCCGAGCCGATCGTGCTGAATATTGATGACGGCAAGGTAAAGGGCGAACCCGATCAGATCACCATTACGCCGGATACCAAGCAGGGCGGCCTGCGCTTCAGCTGGCTGACTGATCCCGCTGTCACCAAGACCGTTATCCAGTACAAGGTCAAGGGCACTTCCAAGTGGGAGAGCAAGTCCGGCACCTCTTATGTAGAATCCGTAACCGCAGGCTATAAGGAAAAAGCCGCACATCGTGTGGAAATCACCGGCCTGAAACCGTCTGCCGAGTATGTATACCGCGTAGGCGACGGCGGCAGCTTCATGAGCGAGGAAAAGTCGTTCACCGCACCGAAGTCCGCTTCGGATAAGAATTTCAGCGTTATCTTCTACTCTGACCCGCAGTCTGAGTCCGTAGAGAACTACATGAGCTTCAAGTACTCCATCGATCAGGCACTCAAGATCTGCCCGAACCCGGATCTGATGATCTCCGCAGGCGACACCACCCAGAACGGCTACAAGTCCACCGAATGGGAGGCCTGCTTTGAGGTTATGGGCGATTACTACGCCAAGTATCCGACCGTTACCGTTGCGGGCAACCACGAGATGAAGGGCGACTGGAATTTCGTATCGTTCGCACAGCGCTTCAATATGTCGGGCGCAAAGACCGGCTATCCGCAGTTCGACCGCACGATGGGCTACTTCGAATATGGCGATGCTATCTTCGTTATCCTGAACGGCGAAGTCACTCCGGCGGATCAGAAGGCAGAGATCATGAAGAAAGAGCTCCAGTGGTGCAAGAGCGTGCTGGATGCTTCCGACAAGAAATGGCGCATCGTTATGACGCACGCAGGCCCGTATACCTCCAACCATGATCCGATGGACGTTCGAGATTACTACATCAACGACAGCGAGTATTCGCTCGACGCAATGGGCGTTGACCTGTTCCTCAACGGCCATGACCACATCTATATCCGTTCTACCGTGAAGAACGACATTAAGGTCAATACCGGCGACGGCACGACCTATCTGACCGGCGGTACGGTAGGCAACAAGTTCTACGAGTACATTCCGGCTCGTTCGGACTACTCCACCGATTTCTACACCGATGAAGAGGATAAGCAGGTATTCTCCATCATCGAGTTCAGCGAGAATTCCATCAAGGGCACCGCTTACCAGAAGCAGGATGAGGACAACTGGAACAGCTTCAAGGCAGTGGACAGCTACGAGATTCGCAACACCCTGCGCGAAGGCAAGGACGCAGAGGACTTTACCGATATTCCGGCAGGCGCATGGTACTATGATGCGGCGCAGTATGTCACCAAAAACGGTCTGCTCTCCGGTGATAAGGCTTACGAGTTCGGCGCGAACAAGGCGCTGACCCGTGCACAGGTCGCACAGGCACTGTACAATCTGGCAGGCCAGCCCAAGACCAAGCTGACTGACAGCTTCAGCGATGTTCCGGTAACGCATCAGGCTCGCACCGCGATTGCATGGGCAGAAAAGACCGGTATCATGCAGGGTGTCGGCGGCGGCAAATTCTCGCCCGACCGCAGTGTGACCCGTCAGGAGGCGGCAACGCTTCTGACTCGTCAGCGCAAGCTGAGCGGTGAGGATACCGCGGCAGACAGCAGCATCGTCAAGCAGTTTACCGACGGCAGCACGATTGCCGACTGGGCAGCAGCAGGCGTAGCCTACTGTGCAAAGACCGGTCTGGTGCAGGGCAAGCCGGGCAAGGTATTTGCGCCGAAGTCTACCATCACCCGTGCGGAGATGGCGACCATCATGCAGCGCATTGTAGCATGATCCTTTGAAAGATAAACCATAAACGGGGGCGCAGCCGGCGGCTGTCGCTGCCCGGAACAGAAAAAACTCCGCAAGCGTTTTCGCTTGCGGAGTTTGTGTTTTCTGAGGAGCAGCTTACTTGCGGCTGGTGCGGTGTGCAGTGAACAGCTTAGTGGTGCCGGGATCGCAGGACAGCTCAAACATAGCGGTGTTCATCAGAAACTTGGAAAAATTCTTACGCATTACAATTACCTCAATTCAGTCTTGTTTTTTTTACTGATGATATTCTACCAGATTACTTTGTGCAAAACAAGCGCAAACGTATACGGAATATACAATGAAATAAAAATACTTTTATGCAGAATAAACAATAGAAAAGGCAAACTGCATGAAACAAGAAGAATAAAAGGTGAAATACAAACGGAAAACGTTTGCGGTGCATCGGGAATAAAGCGTGATGTACGACAAAAAAACTGCTGTTGCGTTGGGGCAACAGCAGCTTTTACATGGTATCGTTTTGTCTCAATCCTCGGTGCATTCGGGACGGATGATGGTATAGTTGCCCGAACGCAGCAGATCTGCAAGACCGAAGCTGTCTTCGGGGAGGGTGTCGGACAGAATACCGGTCGTACCCTGATCACCGGGACGGTGGCAGTCCGATCCGGCCGTCATGATGAGATGATGCTCCTTGGCATAGGCCAGCGCAAGATCGTTATGGCTGTCATGGCGGGGGTTGAGGTTGAGCACCTCGACGCCGTCCAGATATTCAGCCGGAGCGGGGGTGCATTTTTTGCGGAACGGGTGTGCCTGCACGAGCAGTGCGCCGTCTGCGCGGTATTGCGGGGCAAAGGCCGCCAGACCCTCGCGCATGACGCGATCCGGATCGGCCAGCAGGGCATCGTGAAAGCCGTACAGCAGGTAATCGTTGTCCGATTCGTCAAAACGCAGTTCAGCACCCGCATACACGCGGATATTGTATTTTTCGGACACTTTTTTCAGCCGGTGATAGCCCTGCAGGAAGGCCTGCGTTTTACTGCCGGGGGTGGTCAGATCAATTTCGGCATAGTCGAAGCATTCGCGGTTGTAGTGGTCGGTGACGCAGATCGCGTCATAGCCGCACGCGGTATAATACTTCATAATGGCCTCTGCGCCAAGCCAGCCGCAGCGGGAGATGTAGGTGGTATGCAGATGGGTTTCAATGCGGTACATAAGATCCTCCTTTTGGTGTATGAGAATGCCGCAGAATCCTGCGGCATTCTCAATCAGCAGCGCTGCGGTTGACCTGTTGGTGTATTGTGTGTGATAAAAGGGTTAAGAGAGAAAGGCGGTCGGTGCGCAGTGCTGTGGATTTATTTTTTTGATGCGCGGCATGAGCTGCGCGAAACCAGTGTCGGACGGATCATGCGGTGCGTGAACTCGTCCTGCTCATCCGAATCAATGATGCGCGTGAGCAGATCAACGGTGGCTTCTGCAAGAAGCTGCTTGCGCTGATCGATGGTGGAAAGCTCGATCTTTGGCAGTGCGGAATAAATGATGTTGTCAAAGCCGAGCAGGGAAATATCCTCGGGGATAGAGATGCCGTATTCGTCTGCTGCCTGCAATACGCCGAGCGCCATGGAATCGGTCGAGGCGAAGATCGCAGTGGCGGAACAGCCGTTTGCGAACAGCTTCCGGCTGAGTGCACAGCCGATGTCGATCGAGGAGCAACCATGCGGATTGTCGATGACCTGCGGGGTGATACCTGCTTTTTCCATCATTTCGGTAAAGCCGCGCAGACGAAGCTGGTGCGTCAGGCTGTTGGGGCGGTTGCCCAGATAGACAATGTCACGGTGGCCGAGTTCCAGCAGATGCTCTGCTGCCAGACGGCCGCCTGCCAGATTATCAATGCAGACCGAGTTGACCTCATCGCCGCTGACGAGTGCCGGCGTTCCGAGCAGAACGGTAGGCAGTCGTGGAGCGAAATTCTGGATCATGGTTCCTGCATCCTGCTGTGAGCTGGCAAGGATGATGCCGTCAACCTGATGACTGATCAGGAAACCGAACAGCTCTTCGGTCACTTTGGGATCATTCTGCCCATTGCACAGGATCATGTTGTAGCCGAGGCTGCGTGCGTGCGTTTCGATGCCGAGAGAGAGTTCGGCATAGAACGGATTGGTCACCTCGGGAACGATCAGGCCGATGACGTTGGTTTTGTTGCAGATCAGACTGCGTGCGAGTGCATTGACACGGTAGCCCTCCTGTCGGCAGATTTCCAGGATCCGCTGGCGGGTTTGCTCGCTCAGTTCAGGCGAATTGCTGAGTGCGCGGGAGACGGTAGAAGTCGAAACACCGGCAATGCGGGCGATATCTTTGATGGTAATGTGCTGTCGCATAGATGCCGCTTCCTTCCCATAGTAGTTTTAATAAGAATATAATACCGTATTTGCCGGGGAAAGACAAGGATAACGGCAGAAGGCGGGAAAAATATCAGATATGTTCCGGGTGCCGAAGCGGTTCCGGATGGACTCAGGCGTAAAATTCCTTGATATAGTCGAGGACAGCCTGTTCGGGACCCTGCAGCGGACCGGGGGTTTCCATTTTGAGCGAAACGGCTGCGGTAGCGAACAGCAGCGCATCCGGGATGGAAACGCCCATCATGCGCTTGGCAAGATAAGCACCGAAGGTGGTATCACCGCGTCCGGTACGGCCGGACAGATTGCGTGCCTTGACCGGGCAGGTATAATAGTCCTTGCCGTCATAGACCAGCATTTCGCTGTTGTGCGAGATCAGGATCTCCTTTGCGCCCCATTCATAAAGCTGCTTGGCAGCAGCGCGGCGGTCGGTCAGACCGGTGAGGATCTCGGCTTCTGCCGCATCGGTTTTGAGAAAGTCAAAATAGGGGAGATAGGTCAGCTTGTCTTTCCAGTCGTGGAAGTTCATCAGGCCGTTTTCGTTGTGCCGGAGAAATCCCTGAATATCTGCGGATACCTTGCCTTTTTTGGAAAGCGCGGGGATCAGCTCGTTGGGGAAATCGCCGTACAGCAGACCGGCCAGATGATACAGGCCGCAGTCCACATCGGGGATCTGATCGGGAGTGATGGCATCCGACTGTGCCAGGCATTCGGCCTTGCGGCGTTCACGGTCGGCGGTGAAGTAGGTGTTCTGCATCAGGGTGGTGCATTGGGCGGGCAGCACGGCGATATGGTCGCTGTCCAGATGAAATGCATCCAGTACATCGGTATCGTCCGGATGGATCTTGACTGAAGCGAAAAGGTTTGCGGAAGCGGCTGCGGCAGCGTATGCACAGAAGAATACAGCGCCGCCGATTTCGCGGACTTCCTGACCGGTATAGTCGATATTGATGTCCCGCGTGGCGGGTCCGATCAGCATAAGATCATATTTCATACGAATCCTTCTTTCTCATTTCTACGGAAACGTTTGCGTTGATTACAGTATACGGGAATGTGGAGAGAAAAGCAACTGTGCATAATTAACGAAAACACCTGGATGTAAATTGTGAATATCATAAAACTTTGATAGGAGAATGTGATTTTTTATTGACATAGCCGGGAGATAGTGGTACGGTTGAATCAGGAAATGAAAACGTTTGCGTAAAACGTGATGCAAATGAAAATGCAGAAGTAAAGAAAAAAGGGAAGAGAGAGGAGTTGTTATGATACAAGCTGTTTTCTTCGATATTGGAGGAACCGTACATACACAGGACGCTACCCCGGAGAGTGACCGCGATTATATCCGCCGACTGTGGTGCTTCCTTCATATGAATCATATTTACACCGCAGAAACGCCGGAGCAGCTTCTGGAGCACATCAATGCAGGCGCCAAAGCATACAAGTCCTATACCGAACAGGAACTGATCGAGCTGCCGCCGGATGTGATCTGGCAGAAGTTCTTCCTGAAGGACTTTGACATTCCGGCAGAAAAACTTGCGGGACTGGGCGAGGAGCTCTGCTACATGTTCGACCGATACCGCAAGCACATCGTCAAACGCGAGGGGCTGAAGGAAACGCTGGAGGCTCTCAGGCAGCGCGGATATCGGCTGGGTGTAATCTCCAACATTATGAGCACGACCTTCGTACCGCGCATTCTGGAGGAACACGGCATAGCGCAGTATTTTGAAACGATCACGATGAGCAGCGTCTGCGGCATTCGCAAACCGCGGCCGGAGATTTTCGAGATCGCGCTGAACGAAATGAGAATCGGGAAAGAACAGGCGGCCTACGTCGGAGATACCATCTCCCGCGATGTGCGCGGCGTGCGGAACGCCGGATGGCCGCTGATGATTCAGATCGATAACCCTCGCATTTATCACAAGGACGAAAAGTACCGCGGCATGGGGTATGAGCCGGATGTCAAGATCGGCTCGCTGCCCGAAGTGGTGACCGCGGTGGAACAATACAATCGGAATTTGAAGGAGGGGCAAAACTGAAATGAAACCAAAAGATCAGAACTACTCCAAATCCAGAAGGTTAAAGAACCAGATCAAGGCGGTTGTCACCAACCCGTATAACCTGATCGTGCTGATTGCGATCGTGCTGCTGACCTACTTGATCGTTTTTCCTCTGCTGGATATGATTTCGACCTCGTTTACGCTGGCACAGAAGGATGCACGACTGGCGGGCGGCACAGCGGGATCGTTCACACTGTATTACTGGCAGCGCCTGCTCGGCAGCGCACTGACCAAGCAGATGCTGCTCCAGCCGCTGCTCAATTCGCTGCTGATCGGTGTCTGCGTATCGTTCTTCGCTATCCTGATCGGATCGGTTCTTGCATGGCTGATGGTCCGCACGGATCTTCCCTTCAAGCCGTTCTTCTCGCTGGCAGTTATCATTCCTTATATGATCCCGAGCTGGTGTAAGTCGCAGGCATGGCTGACCATGTTCAAGACCGAACGCATCGGCGGTTCGCCAGGCTTCCTGATGAGTCTCGGCATCAATGTTCCCGACTGGCTGGCATACGGCCCGGTCGCGATCATCACCGTGCTTTCGCTTCATTATTACGCATATGCGTATCTGCTGGTTTCCGCAGCACTGAACTCCATCAACTCCGAGCTGGAGGAGATGGGCGAGATCCAGGGTGCCGGCAAGGCGACCATTCTCCGCAAGATCACCTTCCCGCTGGTACTGCCGGCTATGCTTTCCGCCGTTATCCTGACCTTCTCCAAGGCGATCGGCACCTTCGGCGTTATCAACTACTTGGGCTCTAAGGTCAATTTCGTGACCCTGTCCAGCCAGCTGTACATGAACAGCAAGTCCCAGAATACCCAGACCGCGTTTGCCATGGCACTCATCATGATCTGCATCGCTTCGATCTCGGTATTCGTCAACCAGAAGCTGATCGGCTCGCGCAAGTCCTACGCCACCATCGGCGGCAAGGGCGGCCGTTCCACCCCGATCCGTCTGGGCAAGCATAAGCTGCTGATCACGGCTGTACTGTTCCTGTTCTTTGTTTTCGGCATCATCATGCCGATCGCACTGCTGATCCTCGAGTCCTTTATGCTCCGGCAGGGCGACTACTCGCTGTCCAACCTGACGCTGCACTACTGGATCGGCGATCCGATCGCAACGGTAATGGAAGGTCAGCCGGGTATCTTCAAGAATGCTAACTTTATCAATTCGCTGATCAATTCCCTCAAGCTGACGTTTGTAAACGGTGTATTCGGCACCATCTTCGGCCAGATCATCGGTTATATCTGCGCCAAGGGCCGCGGCAAGCTGCACGGCAAGGTCGTAGAGCAGCTGGTATTTATTCCGTATCTGATCCCGTCCATCGCATTCGGCGGTATCTTCCTGTCGATGTTCTCCCGTCCGCAGCAGCTGTTCGGTGTAACGCTGGTTCCGTCCCTGTACGGCACGTTCGCCCTGCTGACCATTACCTCGGTCGTCAAGCATCTGCCGTTCGCTTCCCGCGCCGGCACCTCCAATATGCTGCAGATCGGCGGCGAGCTGGAGGAAGCAGCCGAGATTGCAGGCGCAGGCTTCTTCAAGCGCTTTATCCGCATTGTATTCCCGCTTTCCAAGGGCGGCTTCATTTCGGGCTTCATGCTGATCTTCGTTTCCATTATGAAGGAACTCGATCTGATCATCCTGCTGATGACCCCGAAAACCTCCACGCTGCCGTATTTGGCATTCCAGTATCAGAACAGTAACTCTCCGCAGGCTTCTGACTGCGTGGCAATCGTCATGTTCTCCATCGTATTCTTGGTATACGCACTGGCGAATATCTTTGGCGACGCAGATCTGGCGAAGAGCATGGGCGGTTGATCCGCATGGTATAACCGGAAAAAAGGAGTTTGGAAAATGAGCAAAATTGAACTGAAGCATATTGATAAATTCTACGGTAAGAACCACATTCTGAAGGATGTAAACCTCACGATTGAAGACGGTGACTTTATGACGCTGCTCGGCCCGTCCGGCTGCGGCAAAACTACCACGCTGCGTGTAGTATCCGGCTTGGAGAAGCCGCAGAACGGCACCATTCACATGGACGGCAAGGAAATCGTCAACGCTGCGGAGGCTCATTTCGCGCCTCCGAGCGAACGTGACCTCAACCTGGTATTCCAGTCCTACGCATTGTGGCCGCATATGACGGTGCGCGAGAACATCGCGTTCGGTCTGAATATCCAGAAGCTGCCCAAGGATGAGGTAGATCGCCGCATCAAGGATGCCCTGGGACGAATGCAGATCGGCCAGTATGTAGACCGTTATCCGTCCGAGCTGTCCGGCGGCCAGCAGCAGCGTGTTGCAATCGCCCGCGCTATCGCTTCCGAGCCGCATCTGCTGCTGATGGATGAGCCGCTGTCCAACCTGGATGCAAAGCTCCGCGTGGATATGCGCAGCGAGCTCAAGCGTCTGCACACCGAAACCGGCACGACGATGATCTACGTTACCCACGATCAGGTCGAGGCGCTGACCATGTCCACCAAGATCGCGATTTTCCGCGAAGGCATCATCATTCAGGTGGCACATCCGCTGGAGCTGTACAACAACCCCGCCAATCTGTATGTGGCAGACTTTATCGGCAACCCGCGCATCAACTTTGTTGACGGCAAGGCAGAGGTTTCCGCTTCCGGTCTGACAGTAAACAGCGTGCTGGGTCGGATGACATTCCCGGCTGATCATCTCAAGGACGAGAATATGCCGCAGGAAGCATCGTTCGATGCCGTGCTCGGCATTCGTCCGGAGCAGATTGCCATCAACACCTCGCGTCAGTCCCCGTCCGACATCGAAGCGCATATTTACACCTCGATGCCTGCCGGCTCCGAGACTCTGGTCACCGTCAAGGTCGGCGGCGTGAGCATGGTCATCAAGGCACTCGGCATTACGCATTACAACCCGGATCAGGTGGTCTATCTGTCGATCGACACCACCAAGATCAACGTATTTGATAAGAAAACCGAAAACCTCATCAAGTATTCGGTTGAATAAGCACCATACCATCCATTCGCACTTTCACAAGAAAAAAAGAGAGGAAACTGAAGGAGGAAAAACAAATGTTACAGCACAAGCGCACTTTAGCAGGTATTCTGGCAGCAACAATGATGTTCTCGCTGACCGCGTGCGGCGGAGGCGGAGCGACGAAGGACCCGGGCAGTGATGCCGCGCAGGATCCGAATGAGGCAGCGGCAGCGGGCACGCTCCAGCTGAGCGAGTGGGAAGAGTCCTCCGGTATCTTCAACACGGATGAGACCGATGAGGAACTGTACGAGAAGGCGAAGGAAGAGGGCAAGGTAACCATCTATTCGATTTCCTCCCGTATCACCAAGGTCGCCAATGCCTTTATGGAGAAGTATCCCGGCGTTGAAGTAGAGCCGTTCGATATTTCCACCAACGAGCTGCTGGAAAAGGTTACCCGTGAGTATGATGCCGGTCAGCACGTTGCCGACGTGGTGCATATCAAGGATCAGGACGGTACGCTGTACAACGAGTATATTCTGCCGCGCAAGTTCTATAACTACAAGCCGGCAGATATCCTGTCGCACATTGATGAAAAGTACACCAAGACGCAGACCCCGATGTATGTCGAGCTGACGCAGCTGTTCTACAACAGTGAAGCTTATCCGGACGGTTCTCCGGTGACGAATATCTGGCAGCTGACCGAGCCGGACTGGAAGGGCCGTGTCATGATGCAGAACCCGCTGGATAATCTGGCATGGGGCTCCTGGATCACCGGTTTCTGCGTAGGCGATGTTCCGGATGAGCTGGCTGCTTCCTACAAGGAGTTGTACGGTAAAGAGCTGACGCTGTCCGACGGCTGCGAGAACGCAGGCTATGAGTTCCTCAAGCGTCTGCATGACAACGAACCCATCTTCACCTCTTCTTCTGACGAGATCGCGGAAGCTGTAGGTACCAAGGGTCAGACCAATCCGCCGATCGGCTTCTGCGCTTCCTCCAAGCTGCGTAAGAACGAGGATAACAACTGGTGCCTCGCTCCGGTAAACCTCGAGCCGACCACTGGTATCCCGCAGATTAACACCCTGTACGTTGTCGGCGAGTGCGAGCATCCGAATGCTGCCAAGCTGCTGGTCCGCTTCATGATGGGCGGCGCAGACGGTGATGTATCCGGCTACAAGTACTTCAATACGCTGGGCGGCTGGCCGGTACGCGATGATATCGAACCGGCTGAGGGTTCCACCCCGTACAGCGAGCTGCATGTTTCTGATTTCAACGTTACCGATATCTATGAGAACATCAACCCGGTTCGTGATTTCTGGACGCTGCTTGGCTAAGACGTAATCAAAAGAGAAAACGATACGGACGCGGCAGGCTGAAAAGCCTGCCGCGGACAGTAAAAGCGGAAGGAGCATACAGAATGGCTTTATTCGTAACCAAGGAAGGCAAGCGCAAGAGTCCGATGGCAGTTACCTGCTTTTTCGTGGATCTGCTGTTCTGCCTGGTATTCGGCGGTATGTATGCACTGCTGACCGGCGTACTGCATGACCATCTGCCTCTCGGCGGAGGCATGGCAGAGAACTGGATCCACTGCGGTCTGATCTCTGTGGTGGGTACTGCGGTCTGTTGCATCCTGTTTCTGCTGCCGGATAAGCGGATCGTGCCTTACAGCTTTGCGAGCCTGCCGGTTATCACGATCATGTGCGTGGTCGCAGCGTTCCAGTTGGAGCCTGCTGCCCGGAATATGATGCTGTATGTGACCTTCCTGTATACCCTGATGCCGATCCTTGTCGGCAACGCGGTATCGTGGACGCTATATTTCAAGCTGTACAAAAAACCGATGCCGCGCCGCCTGTAAAGGGGGAGCAGTATGGAAAAACTGACAAAAGAGTGCGTGCTGCAATCTGCGGCACGGTTGGAGCAGGAATCGCAGGATGCGGTGATGCGGGATATTCCTCAGTTTTTTGAGGCGGAGATCGTGACCCGGTTTGCGGGTGCGGTGCCGCAGAAGAAAGAACTGAATCCGCTGGTGTTCAACATGGAGCGGGGCATATGTCTTGCTGAAACAGTAGATTTTCTCCGGGAATGCCCGGCACTGCGGCCGTATGACCTGATCCTGGCCAATGAGCTGGATAGCGGCTGTGCCCGGTCGGGCGAGCGGGATACTGCCGCAGAGATCGCCCGTGCGCTGGGAATGCAGTATGTGTTCGGGCTGGAGTTTGTCGAGCTGAAGGACGCTGCACACGGGTTTCACGGCAATGCAATCTTTTCGCGCTGGCCGATCCTGTGGGCAGAGGTGCTCCGTCTGCCAGAGCAGTATAACTGGTATTATGACCGACAGAAGCGCATCGGCGGCCGCAATGCGGTTTTTGCAAAGCTTGATGTGCAGGGACAGGAGGTCGGCGCGGTATCCATCCATCTGGAAAACCGGACGAGCGGCGCGGGCCGCCTGCAGCAGATGAAAGCTGTACTGCAGGAGGTTGAGCGTGTATTTCCGGGGATTCCCGTTGTGCTGGGCGGCGATCTCAATACCAATACCTTTGACGGACGCGATAAGGCGGTGATTCGTCATCTGTGTGACGAGCCGGAGGAACTGGCTGCGGCGATCGAAATGATCGACCTGTATGAACCGCTTCTGCAGGACTGCACCGCAGCGGGCTATGCATGGCGGGCGGCTTCGGGCGGTGCGGACTGCACACGGCGCAAACCGCTGCCGGAGGGCGGCTGCCTGCATATGAAGCTGGATTGGTTGCTGCCGCGCGGCTTTACCGTGCACTGCAGCAGTGTGATTTCTACACTGACGGCAGACTGCGGCTTTGCTGCGCAGGACAGCGCGCTGGCCCGGTATACACAGCCGGAGCTGAGCGATCACAATGTGGTTCGTGCCTCCCTTGCACTGCCGCAGAAGGAGGAGTAAACGTGATTAACACTATATTATTTGATATGGGAGGAACGCTCGAGGATATCTGGTATAATGATCAGACGATTCACTCGGTTACCGGAGAGTTGCGGACGTTCCTCAATGAACATGATTTGGGTACAGGCTGCAATGACATTACCTTCTGGAACAAGCTGAACAGCGGTATCCGTACCTACAAACAATGGAGCGAATCCAACGAACTGGAGAAAAAACCAGAGGAAATCTGGCCGGAGTATTATATGGCGGACTTCAATCTGGACCGTGAAAGACTGCAGGAGGTAGCGGAACAGCTGGCCGGCATGTGGGAAGTGACCTATTATCACCGCGAGCTTCGTCCGAAGGTCAAGGAGACTCTGGAGGAACTGAAAAAACGCGGGTATCATCTGGGCGTCATCTCCAACACGGCATCGCTTTATTCGGTGTTCGATGTGCTGGAGCAGTACGGAATCCGCGATTATTTTGAAGATGTTACCCTGTCCAGCGTGACCGGATACCGGAAACCGCATCCGTCTATTTTCCAGATCTCGCTGCGCCAGATGCAGGCGAAGCCGGAGGAATGTGCCTATGTGGGAGATACGATCTCGCGTGATATCATCGGTGCAAAGCGAATGCATTTTGGTGCCGCGATCCAGATCCAGTCGTTCCTGTCGGCGCAGAAGGATGCCGGTGTAGATGCTGCTTACCAGCCGGATCATATCATTCGGGAATTGCCGGAGCTGGTGGATTATCTGGAGGAGCGAAATCGAGCAGAGCGCTTGACGATGCAATAAGAAAAAGAACGTAACCGTAACAATCTCTCTCTCTTTTTCTGACCGTACCCTGCCATTGCAGGGTGCGGTCAAATATTTTAGACAGGAGGGAAACGAAAATGGGGAAAATTACAGTGGTGGATATCGTGCTGCGGCTGCTGGGTGCAGTGATCGTCGGGTTTGCCGTCGGCGCGCAGCGCGCACGGACCTCGCATCCGGCGGGAATCCGCACACATATTCTGGTAGCACTCGGCTCGTGTGTGGTCATGGTGACAAGCTGCATCCTGTATGAGCAGACGATCGCAGTATTTGGGACAACGCCCTCTGACCCGGCGCGACTGGGCGCACAGGTCATCAACGGCATCGGTTTTCTGGGTGCCGGTGCGATCCTGCGTGAGGGATTTACCGTTCGCGGACTGACAACGGCGGCCAGTGTCTGGGTCGTTGCCTGTCTCGGTCTGTCGGTCGGCATGGGATACTATGTGCTCACGGCAGTCGGTACGGTGATTGCCTTTGTAACACTGGTGGCGTTTGACGGGATTCAGGAGAAAATCCGCGCCAGAAGCCGCTCGGAACTGGATCTGCAGATCGAATGTGACCATATGGGCGACATCATGGTGGAACTGTCGCATCTGGCAGAACGGCATTTCGCGAAGCTGCTTGATCTGTCCTTCAGCAGAACTCCGCATAACACCTATATCATCAGCTTCCGTGCAAGCTTTCCACCGAACGGATATGAGTCCGCGCAGAATGCATTCCGTCAGGAGCTGGCAGGTGTTTCCGGCATGATCCGCATGGAAAATCATAATGACCATATCTAAGGCAACACCGCATAATTAGAGCCGCGGTTTCTTGCGCAGGCTCCGGTCGCGCTGTCGCGGTTTCTTGCGCAGGCTCCGGTCGCGCTGCCGCGGCGCTTGGCGGAAATTTTGTGCCCTGACCTTGCTGTGCTTTTATGTTAATACATCAGGTATTGCTGTAAGATCACGCCTCGTCCGTGCAGAAAAATTTGCTTGCAGTATTATGCGGTATTGTCCTATTTCTTCCCGAGGGGAACAGCAGCACCCGAATCAGTGGCATGGTCGGTGCTGCTGTTTCCTTTTACCCGCAATCATACACCGTTGGGAAAACCACAGCAGTTCCCGCGGTCATTTCTCAGACAAAGGAGTCGGTACAGTATGAACCCGGTTTTTGTTATCGGACATCGTAATCCGGATACAGATTCGATCTGCTCTGCGATCTGTTATGCAGAGCTTAAGCACAGGCTGACCGGAGAATCATATATCCCCTGCCGGGCAGGCCATGTCAATACAGAGACCAAATTTGTCCTGGAGCGCTTCGGCGTAAAAGCGCCGCGTTATATCAAGTCGTTTGAGCCGTGTCTGAGCGATGTGCAGTATCGCAGGATCCCCGGTATTGATGAGGAGATGTCGCTGCACCGCGCATGGAATTACATGAACGAAAATGATATTCAGACTCTGGCCGTTGTCGATGAGGAGCGTCATCTTAAAGGACTGCTGACGCTGAGTGATATCGCGCGCTTCTATATGGAGGATAAGGACGCGAACGCACTGGCGGAGGCCGGCACAAGCTATCGCAACCTGGTGGATGTACTGGATGGTACGCTGATTGTCGGTGATATCGAAAAGCGGTTCGAGCAGGGCAGCGTGGTGGTTGCGGCAGCCAATCCGGATGTTCTGGAGGATTATATCGGGCCGCGTGACATGGTCATTCTCGGCAATCGCTATGAGAGTCAGCTCTGCGCCATTGAGATGAACGCGGGCTGCATTATTATCGGGCTCGGCGCGAAAGTCTCGCGTACCATCCGCAAGCTGGCAAGTGAAAATCAGGTATCCATCATCGCAACGCCGCTGACGACATACAGCTGCGCCAAGGTGGTCAGTCAGGCTGTGCCGGTGCGCCATGTCATGCGCCGCAAGGGATTGATCACCTTTGAACCCGATGACGTGGTAGAGGATGTAAAGCGCGCGGTATCCAAAAAGCGTATGCGCTACTATCCACTGCTGGATGAGCAGGGACGGTATATCGGAATGTTTTCTCAGCGCAATCTGCTGGATCTGGAGCGTCCATCGGTCATTCTGGTCGATCATAACGAGCGGGATCAGGCGGCAGACGGCATTCGTTCGACTAATATCATTGAAATCATCGACCATCACCGCATTGATTCGGTTGAAACGAGCGGGCCGATCTATTTCCGCAATCAGCCGCTCGGCTGTACTGCGACCATTATCACAGGAATGTATCATGAGCATAATGTGCCGATCGAACCGAAAATCGCGGGTCTGCTGTGCTCTGCGATTCTGTCGGATACACTGATGTTCCGTTCTCCGACCTGTACGCCGCTCGACCGCGCCGCCGCAGAGGAGCTGGCGCAGATCGCAGGTCTGGACATCAGAGAGTATGCAACGGAGATGTTCCGCTCCAGCTCGCGCCTGCGCGACCGTTCAATGGATGAGCTGTTCCACATGGATTTCAAGTACTTTCAGGTACAGAATAAAAAAATCGCCATTTCGCAGATCACGAGTGTCAGCGAGAATGAGCTGAACGGCATCCGGGATAAAATGCTGGGCTATATGGAGGACTATCTCAAGACGAGCGGACTGTCCATGCAGTTTGTCATGCTGACTAATATCATCGAGGAAAAGACCGAACTGCTTTATGTCGGCAGGGGTGCAAAGAATCTGGTGCATACCGCGTTCCGCAAGGAATGTGGGGAGCATTCGGTCGTGCTGCCGGGTGTAGTCAGTCGCAAAAAGCAGATGGTAACGCCGCTGCTCAGTGCAATGGAGGAGGAAGGGACCATGTAAGGCGGAAGTGCCTTGTGCTGCGTGCAGGCGCAGCTTCGTGCGATACAGAACGAATACCCCCGTTCTGCACAATCTGTGCAGAATGGGGGTATTTACGCTCTGTGGAAGGGAAAAAACAGTTCGGAGAGGATGCATCGAAATAAAAAATTTCACAAATGCGGATATTTAGAACTTAATATATAATAATATGGAGACAATTAAATACACAAACGTTTGCGAATGTACAAATTACACAAAAATGAACAAAATACTTCTTACAATGTGAGGGATGAAACTTTGCCTGATTCGGTGTTATACTGTATATATACCAAGGAGTGCAGGGTGTAAAACGACCATTAGCGCAAACGTGTGCGTAAACGGTTTCCGCAGGAAATGAGGAGGAGCAGAACATGACAGAAACGATTGCATATCTTCGCGAATTTCACTTTGCATCGGTCGTGCTGCGGCTCGCTCTGGCTATGCTGCTCGGCGGCTGCATCGGTCTGGAGCGGGAACGAAAACGCCGTCCGGCGGGCTTCCGTACATATATGCTGGTGTGTCTGGGTGCAACGCTGACCGTGCTGCTCAGCCTGTACGAATTTACCATGGTGACAGGGCCGTGGTCGGATATTTGCGCAGAGATCGGCATAAAAACCGACGTTTCCCGTTTCGGCGCACAGGTCATCAATGGCATCGGCTTTCTCGGCGCAGGCACGATTCTGGTCACCGGCCGTCAGCAGGTCAAGGGACTGACTACCGCCGCCGGCTTGTGGGCTTCGGCGTGCACCGGCCTTGCGGTCGGCGCGGGATTTTACGAGTGCGTACTGATCGCGTTTGCTATGATCTTTCTGAGCATCCGCCTGTTCCCGATCGTGGATGCATACATTCAGGAAAACGCACGCGATATCAATCTGTATCTGGAGTTTAACTCAATGGACGATGTCAGCACGATCATCAATCAGCTGAAAGCGCAGAATGTGCAGATCTACGACATCGACATCGAGCGCAACCGGAGCGGTGAGCAGCTGCATCCAAGCTCGATCTTTTCGATTCGTCTGAATGAAAAAATACCGCATACGCAGCTGCTGTCCGAACTGGCCGGGCTGGATTGTCTGTGTGTAATCGAAGAGCTGTAACGGGAGGGAAGCAATATGTTATCTGTTTTTGACGGTCTGCGCAGCGTTACCACGCTCTCCGTATTTGTGCGTCTCGCCTGTGCATTTATCTGCGGCGGCATCATCGGCATCGAGCGCTCGTACAAGCGCCGTCCGGCAGGCTTCCGCACGCATATCCTCATCTGCATCGGTGCAGCGATCACCACGCTGACCAGTCAGTATCTGTATCTGAATATGCATTATTTCACTGATATGGCGCGTCTGGGCGCGCAGGTTGTTGCCGGAATCGGCTTCATCGGTGCCGGTACGATCATCGTCACCAAGCGGCAGAATGTGAAGGGACTGACAACGGCGGCCGGACTGTGGACCTCGGCTATCATCGGTCTGGCGTTCGGCGGCGGCTTTTATGAGGGCGGCATTCTGGCCACCGGCTTTATCATGCTGGCAGAGCAGGTGTTCTCGCGGCTAGAGTACCGTGTGCTGGAGCACGTTCCCGAGATCAATGTGTATATGGAATACGAGGATAAAACGTGTCTGGACGATGTGCTGCAGCTGTACCGCAGATGTGATGTCAAAGTGCTGAATATCCAGATCACCCGTGCGGCGGAAAACGGTGAGCACAATGCCTGTGCCATCTTCACGCTGCGCCTGCCGCGCAGCTGCACGGTAAACCGTCTGATGACACTGGTCGGCGAGCGTAAAGGCATCGTGTCGGTCGAGGAACTGTAAAACAGAACAAATCTATTGCATTTCATCCTTTCAGGCAACACCGCATAATGAGACAAAAGGCGACTTGCGAGCAGGTTTTGCGTGCTGACGAGGCTTGGTTCTGCGGTAATACTTGAGGTATTACCATGGAAACGCAGCAAAGTCAGGGTGCAGAATTTCAGCAAAGCGTCGCAGTAGCGCGACCGGAGTCTGCGCAAGAAGCTGTGGTTCTCATTATGCGGTGTTGTCTTAACAGACCGTAAACCTTTTAACGCGCACTGGCGCGCGAATTGTTTAAATTGCAGGAATATGACATTTTGACAGACTGAGACGCACATCTTGCGATGTGCGTCTCAGCTTGTCGAAAAAGTTAGATTTCTATTTTGTGCTTCGTGCGACAGCACGCATAAAATAGAATTTGCGCAGCAAATTCATAAAAACCGGGGGCGTGTACCTCGGTTTTTATACAAGGGAAGAAAAAATGTGTCCGGAGGACGCGGTTTTTCTTCAGCCTCAGACGCACATCTTGCGATGTGCGTCTTTTTGCATATTTGCACGGTTACAGCTCCGGCACATCTGTATCTATGAACGGTACATCGGTTTTGCATACCGCATCAATCGCTTTGGACATATGCTGGATACGGTACTGCCGCGGTGACGTACCGACCTTCTTAACGAACAGGTTGATCAGACTGCCGCTGGTCGAGTAGCCGACCTCCTCGGCGATTTCTGCAATCGGCTTCTGCGTGCGCACGAGCAGAACCTTCGCCCGCTCAATGCGCGAGTTGATGACATAATCGGCAGGGGAGAAGCCGGTGCGGCGCTTGAACATATGCGCGAAATAGGATGCGCTCAGGCATACGGTAGACGCCAGCTCCTCCACGGAAATCGGCTGACCGATATGCGAGCGGATGTACTGGATGGCCTGCTCGACCGGCGTATCCGCTGACTGCTCGGCGGCACTCGGTGAGAGCAGCAGGTCAAACATGCGGTAGATGCGTGCCGAGCGCTGCATGTCGGTCTCTACACCGTTCTCATCGTAAAAGCGCACCATGTCGTACAGCAGATTGCCGATCAGCATGTTGTTATCGCGGCGGATGAGCCAGCCGTGCCGGTCGGTGATGCGGCGGCACAGCTCACGCGCGTTCGAGCCTTCAAAGTGCATGTACACGAACTCCAGTCCGTCCTCGGCGTGGTAGTAGTGCGGCTCGATGCAGTCGAGCAGCAGCACGTCACCGGCTTCGGCGACATGGAATTCACCGTGGTACTCCACGCGGAAGCGTCCCTTGCGGATGTAGGCGATGAGCAGCGGCGGATAACTGTCGCGCTTCATAAAATAGTTGGCGGTGCAGTAGTAGTGACCGCACCATGTCGGGTAGAACAGCAGCTCTCTCGCGGTCTGCGACGGCGTAAACGGAAAACAAACCGACTCGCTTCGGATGCCGGGATCAACACTTTGCATAGACTCTTCTCCTTCCGTATTTTGCACTCATAGAATCCATGAACGAAATAGCAGGATTGATGAACTGGTTTTCTGTGTTTTTTCACAGAAAGCAGGATTGATGAACTTTGCAGCAGAAACGCTTATTGAATATATCCATAAAATATTTTATACTTAGGCCAGAAGTTAGGAAATGGATACAATAAACAAAGATAAATCGAATTTGTTGTATGTATTTCACAAAACATCAAAATTAGCAGTACAAAAACAGAATCAAACACTTTTTTGCAAATCGAAGAAAGAAGGAAAACATTATGTTTATCGGTGAAAAGAAAATTGCTCGTCCGTTCCGTTGGGGTATCGTAGGCGGCGGCCGCACTTCCGGCGTTGGCTACAAGCATCGTCTGGGTGCTATGCGAGACAACACCTCGTTCGTACTCAAGGCTGCAGCGTTCGACCTGGACTTCGCCCGCTGCGTAGACTTCGGCAAGAACCTGAACATGGATGAGGAACGCCTCTATCCGGATTACAAGACCATGTTCGCTGAGGAAGCAAAGCGCGAGGACGGCATCGAGGCTGTTGACATCGCAACCCCGAACTTCCAGCACTTTGAGGTCTGCAAGGCAGCTCTGGAAGCTGGCCTGCATGTAATCTGTGAGAAGCCACTGTTCTTCAAGGTTGAGGAAGGCGAGGAGATCAAGAAGCTGGCGGAGGAAAAGGGCAAAATCGTTTGCGTAACCTACGGCTTCTCCGGTTTCGACCTGCTGAGCCAGATGCGCTCCATGGTTCTGAACGGTGACATCGGTGAGGTTACCATGGTAGACCTCCGCTACGCACATGGCTTCGCTTGCGACCCGACCGGCGACAAGCAGGCTGAGGGTCAGAAGTGGCGTGTTGATCCGGCAAAGTCCGGCCCGTCCTTCGTACTTGGCGACCTGTCCACCCACACCTTCTACATGTCCGAGCTGATCTGCCCGCAGCTGAAGCTGAAGCAGCTGCTGTGCGACCGCCAGAGCTTCATCAAGTCCCGCGCACCGCTGGAGGACAATGCTTACGTCCTGATGCGTTATGAGAACGGCGCAGTTGGCCGTATGTGGGCATCCGCAGTTAACGCAGGTGACATGAGCAGCCAGCACATCCGCATTGTCGGCACCAAGGCTTCCCTCGAGTGGAACGACATGCATCCGGATGAGCTGTACTACGAAGTACAGGGTCAGCCGCGTCAGACGCTGGTTCGTGCAATGGATTACCTGAATCCGGAAGCTCTCGAGTACGAGCGCCTGGGTGCTCTGCACTACACCGGCCTGATCGAGTCCTGGAGCAACCTGTACACCCGTTTTGCTATCGCAATGGATGCAAAGAACCGCGGCGACGAGGAAACCCTCAAGAATCTGGTTTACCCGGATCTGGAGCACGGCATCGACGGCATCCGCTGGGTAACCAAGTGCGTAGAGTCTGCTGACAAGGGCGGCGTATGGGTAGATTTCAAGTAAGTCTCCCGATTTCCATCTAAACTAAGACACTCTCTCATTTCTTTTCTCTGTACCGCTGCCTTCCATAAGGCGGGCAGCGGTAAACTCTTAAACGCTTATAACGCTAAAATTCCCTTTTGATAACATACTTGAAAGAATTCTCTCTCTAAAAATCGCTCCAACGATTTCTACTACAACAAAAAAGAAGAAAAGTGAGGTTTTTTATATGAAACTCGCAATTTGCACGGATGTTTTTGCTGATCTGTCCTACACGGACATGCTCGATAAGGTAAAGTCTCTCGGTATCGACGCGGTCGAGATGACCGCAGGCGGCTGGGGTGCCCGCAAGCACTGCAACACCGCGGAGCTGCTCGCGGACGAAGGCAAGCGCAAGGAATTCATGGGCGAACTTGAGAAGCGCGGCATGCGCATCTCTGCACTGAACACGTCCTGCAACCCGCTTTGGCCGAGCAAGACCGGCGAGGAATACAAGAAGTCCATGTACGACTGCGCTACGCTGGCAGGTCTGCTGGGCGTCAAGAAGATCGTTGCGATGGCTGGTCTGCCGGCCGGCAACGAAACCGACACCACCCCGAACTGGATCACCTCTACCGTTTCCTGGCCGGATTTCATGGCTCCGGCGTATGAGTACCAGTGGAAGGTAACGATCGAGTTCTGGAACGAATTCATCGCACACTGCAAGAAGTGCGGCATTGAGCACATCGCTATCGAGGAATTCCCGGGCACCATGGTTTGGTCTGCTTCGACTCTGCTCAAGCTGCGTGAGGCTACCGACCCGATGCTCGGCATCAACCTCGATCCGTCCCACATGATGGTTCTCGGCGCTGATCCGATTGCGGCTGCTCGTGCTCTCAAGGGCTGCATTTTCCACGTTCACGGCAAGGATGCCCGCATCGAGCGCGGTCTGGCAGACACCGACGGTCTGCTCGAGCCTCGCCCAGTTACCGAGTCCGCTGACCGTGTATGGAACTACGTTGCAGTCGGCTGCGGCAAGGACCTCCAGTGGTGGAAGGAATTCTTCTCCGTTTGCCACATGATGGGCTACGACGGAGACGTTTCCCTCGAGATGGAGGACCTGACCATGACTGTTGATGCAGGTGTCAACACCTCGATCGACGCGCTGCGCCAGACCATCAGCCAGTAATTGGTGCGGCATCACCGAACAATTGCGTCTGCGGCACTTTGCGAAAATTTTGTGCCCTGATGTCGTTCCGACTTTTTGCAATACACAAAGTATCGCTGCAAAGCCGCGCCTAATCAGGACGCAAAATTTGTTCGCAAATTGCTCTTGTCGAATTGTTCCGGTGATACCGTAAAAGAAAAAGATTTTTCATTAAGTCCACAGCATTTTCGCAATTCCAGCACCACCCCCATAGAGAAGAAAGAAAATCAATATGAGAAGAAGAGAAAGGGCAGTGTTTGAACTATGAAAAAGAAGCTTTTAGCAATGACGTTAGTAAGTGCTCTGTGTGCCGGCATGCTGGCAGGCTGCGGCGGCGGTTCGTCCGCATCGACTGGCAGTACGGGCGACAGCGGCTCCAACGCTTCCGGTGATGCCTACAACGTAACCGTTATCGTAAAGCATACGGACGGTCACTTCAACAAGGTTATTGCCGGTGCGCGCGCTTACGGCAGCGAGCACGACAATGTAAACGTCGAAATCCAGTCTCCGACCTCGGCTACCTCGTATGATGAGCAGGTCAACATGATTGAGACGGCACTCGGCAACCCAGGCATTGACGCCGTTGTTATCGCTCCGCAGCAGTCCACCTCTACCGCAACGCTGGTAGATACCGCGACCAAGCCGGTCGTAGCACTCGATACCGACTTCACCTCGGACAAGAAGGCATGCTTCGTTGGCACCGGCAACGAGGACGCAGCGCTGAACGGCGGCAAGGCGGTTGCTGAGGCCTGCAAGGCACTCGGCAAGGACAAGCCGACGGCGGTTATCATCGCAGGCGTACAGGGCGACGAGACCCATGAAGCACGTCTGCGCGGCTACCGCGATGCGATCGAAGCCGCAGGCGGTCAGGTGCTCGAAGTGCAGTACACCGACACCATGCCGGACAAGGCAGCCGCCGCTATGGAGGCGGTTATCCAGAAGTACCCGAACGGCGTAGACGCAGTTCTGTCCATCGCGGATGACATGGCGCTTGCAGCTGCAAAGGTTATCAAGGATTCCGGCAACACCAATTACGCAGATACCGTTCTGTGCGGTTTTGACGGCAACCAGTCTGCCATTGAGGCTGTTATGGACGGCTCTCTGACCATCGACATCGCTCAGATGGGCTACGACATGGGCTACAAGGCTGTTGAAGCAGCAGTTACCGTACTTGAGGGCGGCTCGGTTGAATCCTTCATCGACTCCGGCTCCAAGGTTATCGACTCCTCCAATATCGATGAGTACGTCTCCGACATGAAGTCCAAGGGTCTGTGGGAGTAATTCAAACACACATTTGACAGCATAAACAGTTTATAGACAGGGCGGACGCAGAGTTCGACACATGCGTCCGCCCTAACTATACGCATTTTTGAGAATTAAATTACAAATATGGGAAATTGAAGCGGTTGAGGGACCGCGTGAAAGAGGGGATTCCAATGGTTTGGACTATGGCGACGTTTATCGGTTTTACGATACTTGTTGCAGTCATTTCGTATGTAAAAACAAAGGGCGATGACCAGAGCACCGCAGACGGCTATTTTCTGGCCGGACGCGGACTGCCGGGCTTTGTTATCGCAGGTTCGCTGCTGCTGACCAACCTGTCGGCAGAGCAGCTGGTCGGCACAAATGGCCAGACATGGAGTGTGGGCATGAGCCCGATGGCGTTCGAGATCGTAGCGGCTCCGTGCTGTATCGTGCTGGCGCTGTTTGCGGCGCCGCGTTATCTGAAAAGCGGCATTACCACCATTCCGGAGCTGATCGGTCTGCGCTATGACCGCAGCACAAAGCTGTGGTTCTCCATCGCGTACATCCTGCTGTACATTGTCGTACAGATTCCGGTTATCCTGTACTCCGGTTCGCTGGTATTTGAAAATATCTTCAACGTATCCGGTATTCTGGGCGTAACCAAGTTCCAGGCCGTTATCATTCTGTGTATCATCATCAGTGTCATCGGCTCGATTTACGCCATCTTCGGCGGACTGAAAGCCGTTGCCGTATCGGATACCGTAAACGGCATCGGACTGCTGATCGGCGGCTTCATGATCCCGTTCTTCGCACTGAGCGTGCTCGGCAAAACGGCAGGCGGTGACGGTCTGTCGGTTATCGATGGTATGCGTTTCCTGATCGAAAACCATTCGGATATGCTCAACTCTATCGCTCCGGCGGATTCTCTGCCGCCTGCGGTTCCGTGGCCGACCGTATTTACCGGTCTGTTCTTCCTCGGTCTGCAGTCATGGTGTACGCACCAGTCGTTTATTCAGCGTGTACTTGCTGCAAAAAACCTCAAGGAAGCACAGAAGGGCGCACTCTACTGCGCGTTTCTGAAAATTATTGGTTTTATGTACCTTGCGCTGCCGGGCGTTATCGCGTATGCGCTGTTTGAGCTGCAGGGTGATCAGGTATCCATGATGGACGAAGCGTACCCGCAGCTGGTTTCGCAGGTTGTTCCGGCTCCGCTGATGGGCTTCTTCGCAGCCGTAATGCTCGGTGCGATCCTGTCCTCGTTCAACTCGGTGCTGAACTCGGTAGATACCATGTTCACCATGGATATCTACAAGGAATTCATCGACAAGGACGCTTCCGAGGACAAGCTCGTCAAGGTCGGCAAGAATGTCGGCATCATCTTCGCGGTGCTGACCACCATCGTTGGTCCGCTGATCTACTTCTTCCCGGCAGGTCTCAAGACCTTCCTAGATTCCCTCGTAATGCTGATTGCACTGCCGGTTCTGACGGCCGTATTCGGCGGCTTCTTCTTCAAGCACCTGCCGAAATACAGCGCAAAGGTCATTCTGGCGCTGCATGTGGTCTGCTACGGCTCGTTCCTGCTGTTCCTCAACAGCAAGTTCCATTATCTGTATGCTGTATTCGTTATGCTGCCGGTTGAGCTGCTGATTATGTTCATTTTCAATCAGCGAAACAAGACAAAGCATCCGGAGGCATGGGTACAGAAGGACATCGGCGCTGTCGATCTTACCCCGTGGAAGTATCGCTGGGTTGCCACCGCACTGATTCTCATTTGTGTCGCAGCGGTTTACCTTGCGTTCTCGCCGCTCGGTATCGGTACATGGAGTTATACACAGCCTTTCTAAAATCGAAAGTAAAACGGAGTGCGTTTGCACTCCGTTTTAGTATGTCAAAAAGTAGCATTTCGACTCTTGTACTTCGTGCGGCAGCACGCATAAAATAGAATTTGCGGAGCATTCATAAATTCCGAGATACACAAGGGAAGAAAAATGTGCCTGCAGGGCGCGGCTTTTCTTCGAAATTCGATCGAAAGGCTGCTCGGAAAACGTTAGTGTTTCGACAGACACAAAAGCCCGCACAGCTGCTTTACTCTGTGCGGGCTTTTGCAATTTACTTTTCAGTCGAATCCTCTATCACGAAGCACGCTCGGCCGTTCTCCTTGGCCTGATAGAGCACGCGGTCGGTTTCAGTGAGCAGGTGCTTGATCTCCTGCGGGAAAACAAAGCGGTACGCGCCGATGCTGCAGCTGACCGTGACCTGCTCGAGAATACCGGAAATATCGCGCAGGAACTGCGTCAGCAGATGCTCCAGCTGGTCCGGCGACAGATTTATATCGAGCATTACGGCAAACTCGTCACCGCCGATACGGCCGACAAAGCCGCAGAAACGAAAGGTGTTCTGCAGATGCTCGGCGAACTGCTTGAGGACCTCATCACCGACAGAATGGCCGTATTTGTCGTTGATGTGCTTGAAATAATCCAGATCACAGACCAGAAACCAGCCGGCTGTTCCGGCGTGGGACTTCTGGCTGCGGAGACAGGTGTGCAGGAACAGCTTGCGGCCCATAATGCCGGTCAGGAAGTCCAGCTCGCCGGTGTACTCACGAAATTTCATGTAGCGGTAGACCATCAGGATGAGGATGAGCAGAATGAAGTTGAGCGCCAGCATGGCAGTCAAAAACTGCACCTGCAGGTGGAGAATATCCCGATGGATGTGCTGTGTGACATCTACGCTGTGCTGCCCGAGCATGTAGTACATACGGTTGGAGAAGTAGACGGTCGAGAGGACCGCCATACAGAAGATAAACGTACTTACGGCCCCCAGCACGAAACCAATCTTCGGAGACCAGTACGGGGTGTTTTCGTATTCATTGACCGCTTTTTTATAGGTCTGGATAAAGGAACTGTGATACAGCTTGTCAATCGCCAGAACGACCGCAGCACAGAACAGCAGGATGATGAGGTCGCTTTTTTCAAGCATAAAGATTGATGAAAAATTGAAACCAAGAGAGGGGAAGAACAACCCCATCGCAGTATAAACCAAAAGCGCGTGCAGCTTAGGTGCCGCGATTGTGATGAGCAGCTTACACAGATTCTTTCGTTTGCTTTTGCGTGCCAGCTGAAACAGACAGCCGAGCAGAAAACCGAACAGCACACGCGTGCCGACACTCAGCAGTATGCTTCCAATGGGAAAATCACTCCGAAACGGAGAAAAGACCGCATCTGCAGGCATGACATAGGTCGCGGAAGCCTTATACAGACTGCCAAGACCGAACAGCAGTCCCGCGAGGGAAGCCTCGGCCGGGCCAAACAGGCAGGCGGTAATGATGATAGGGATATACGCCGTGGTAATGGAAATCGGCGGAATATGCACATATCCTAAAAATGTAAAGGACATAATGACTTCCACTGCCAGCAAAAGGCTGAATATGTAGTGCTCAAATTTGTGTGTTTCCCAGGTTGTATTCATTTTCCTGATTACCTTTATATAGGCAGTACCGCGACGGATCCGGCTGTGGAATTTGCTCGCAGATCACGCTTGTTCGATCATGCGGTATTGCCATGGATTTTACTGACAATTAAATATATTTGATTATATATTATACAGTAAAGGTGCGGAAAATGCAACCGATTTGCTGGCACACAGATAGTTTTGAGAATTGCGGAAAAGGTTCTGATGGGATGCGTACCGGAGCGGTTTTCGATTCTTTCCGTTTATACGGATGATTCGTTCTGCACGCTGTGACGGTAATCCTTCGGCTTGAGACCGGTGATCTTCTTAAATATGCGTGAGAAATACACGGGATCGTTAATGCCGACCCGCTCGGCAACTTCATAGCTTTTGAGTGCCGTAGTGCGCAGCAGATTTTTTGCGGCTTCGATGCGCACGTTCTGCAGATAAGTCGTCAGCGTTGTGCCGGTCTCGCGCTTAAACAGGCGCGAGAGATAGCTTGAGCTGAGATAGAACTGCTGGGCGAGCTGGTCGAGCGAAAGCTGCTCGCCATAGTGTGCGCTGATATAGGCCTGTACCGAGGAAACGATATGGTCTGCGCTGGCGGCGCTGCTCTGCGCCATGTCCTGCGTTTGCTGCACGAGTGCGCGGGTGCAGGATTCCATCTCGGCGATGGAGTTGGTCTCCATAATGCGCTTGAGCGAGGAAATGCTGCTGCCCTCGAGCGAATGTCCGGCCATTCCGGGAAACTGCAGCTCCATGCCGAACTGGTGAATATATACGCAGATATTGCGCACGGTATCCGGCGGCAGCTTGTTGCTGTCCGCATAGGCGAAAATGCAGTCGAGCAGCTGCTCTGTGTCGGCGGGATTACGCAGCTCCATCGCAGATTTAAGGGCAGAGAGCATTTCAAAGATTTCGTCGGTCAGCTGCTGCGGGAACGAGCTGAGCTCAGCGAAGTGCGTCACCGGATGGTCGGGCGTGAAGACGGTGAAGCGCACCGCCTGTGCGGCCTCGTCGGCGGCATCGGCGAGGCAGATGGGATTGTCATTGCAGTTGGAAATGCCAATGAACAGCAGAAAATGAGCCAGACTTCCGACAATATTGACTGCTTCCTTGCACAGTGCGGTGATGGGTGCTTCACCGGCGGCACAGATGACCACAAAGCAGTCCTGCGTGCCGCGGGCAATGTAGTAATGCTGGTAGGAGGATAGACAGTCGGACAGAATCTCCTGCGACTGATTGAGATACTCGTTGTATTCTTCCTCGGTCAGCGCTTCCTCGGACAGCGAGGTAATATGCAGCTTGAGTACAAAATAGCTGTGCAGGTCCATTTTCAGCTGAGCCAGGCGGTTGAGCACATACAGCTGCGAGCATGCAACACGGTGGATGAGGTCATGCAGCAGCATGCTCTGCTGCAGCTCCATGTTGCGCGCCGAGGTCGTGGAGAGCTTCTCCTGCAGGTCCTGACTGCTGCGGTCTTCCGCTATGGCGGCCTTGGCCTTTTCGATGGCATTGGTCAGGTTTTCTACCGTCATCGGCTTGAGTACAAAATCAACCACATGATACTGGATGGCACGCTGCGCGTAGGCAAAATCCGGATAGCCGGTCAAAATGATGACTTTGATGCCGGGATGGTCGCGGGCGATGATCTCGGCAAGCTCAAGACCGTCCATTCCGGGCATGCGGATATCGCTGATAACGATATTCGGCTGAATGACCGGAATCTGCTCGAGCGCCATCATGCCGTCGTCTGCCTGTGCGGCAATCTCACAGCCGAGGTCGCCCCAGTGGATGCAGTGTACCAGACCCTTGCGGATGGCGGATTCATTGTCAACGATCATAACTTTCAGCATAGGTCTTTCTCCTTTTCGGGCGGTGCGGTGATGATGGGGAGCGTCAGCACGATGCTCGTGCCGTGTCCGGGTTCGGATTTGATCGACATGCCGTAGGGCTCGCCGTACAGCAGCTGAAAACGGCGCTCGATGTTGTGCAGCGCAACATGTGTGTGGTGCTTGTCGTCGCTGCCGGGCTGGGGGATGGCGGACGGGTCAAAGCCTACGCCGTCATCGTGCACGCGGATGTACACGGCGTCCTCCTCCTCCCAGATGCTGACGCGCACCCAGCCGCCGTGACGCTTAGGCTCGAGTCCGTGTACGATACTGTTTTCTACCAGCGGCTGAATGGTCAGCTTAGGCAGGTAGCAGCCGAGCAGCTTGTCGTCCTCCACATCGACGGTGTACTGCAGCTTTTCCTCAAAGCGTTCCTTTTGCAGGGCGAGATAGTATTTTACAGAATCCAGTTCCTCCTGCAGGGTGATAATCTGCTTGCCGTGGTTAACAACGCTTGCCCGCAGCAGCTGTGCCAGATTCTGCACCGTGGTGCAGATGGCCGGCTGACCGGCTACCATGCAGCGGACATTGATCAGCTCGAGAATATTAAAGATGAAGTGCGGCTGAATCTGGCTCTCCAGCTGATGAATCTCTGCGTCACGCAGCAGCAGACCGCGCTGATAGACCTCCTGAAACAGGGTGTCCAGCCGGTCGGCCATGTCGTTGAAGGCATGCGAGATAGCGGTCGTTTCGGTGTAGGGCGTTTCATCCATGCGCACGGAAAAATCACCGCTGCCGATACTGCCGATGGTGTGCAGCATCTGCCGCAGAGGACGCAGCAGCAGGATGAGACAGGTGGCGGCCAGCAGCAGAGCCAGGATCAGGATGGCAGCACAGACGAGAAAATACACACGCGTACTCTGGCGCACACCGGTGAGGATTTCGGCGTTTGGAATATAGATGTCCACGCGCTCACGGCTTTTTCGGAGTGAGCTGGACGCATGATACCACTTGTTCATATCCTCGTTCTCGCGGAACAGGTCGGTCTGCAGAGAGCCGATGCGTTTGCCCTGAGCACCGCTGAAAATGACGACAGTGGAAGGGTAAAGCTGGTTCAGCGACAGCGTGGAGAGCAGCTTGTCGATGTTCAGCTCCACGATGATTTTGCCAAGCGGCTGCATGGTGTTGAGGTCAACAAAATCGACGATCATATATGCGTATCCAATGATGGTGTAGTGCGTGTACAGCGTGCGTGCGGAGTTGCAGTCCTCGTGCGTCTGGTACATCTGCCGGACGCGCCACGAGGTATTCAAATAGTAGTTGCCGCCGTAGACCGGCACATATTGGTCGTTTTTGATCAGATAGATGGCGCTGACCACATCGGGGTTGAGCGAATCGCCGAGCGAGAATGCGCGGCTGAAATTCTGCTCCAGCCGGAGAATCTGGATCTGGGTGAGCGGTTTGCTGCTGTTCATCATCTGCTGGGCGGCACTGTCTGAGGTCAGGTAGTACACACCATCCCGCAGGGTCTCCATCATGCGGTCGGTGCGGTCGGTGAATTCGTTCAGATACATGGAAACCGTCTCGCTGGCGGTATGCTGCAGCTGACCGGATACGGTATGGATAAAATAGATGCCGGCGGTGACAACAGGTGCGAATACCAGAACACATATCATCACAACGACCAGCCCGATAAGAGAGATCTTGCGTTTTGCCATACAATACACCTCACGGGAGCTTCTGCGAACTATACAAGGGCAGCACCATATAATAGAACTGCGGAGTTACCCTAAATATACCACAATTCGACCGCTTTGTGTACCATCCGGAGGGGGAGAAGCGACATTAGAAAAAAATATCCTGTTTTGGCGCAAAATAATCCTATGTTTTCAAAGAGGAGTGCAGAGCGTGTGAACGAAAAGCAAAATCGTCATATGTTTTGACCGGTTTACTGCATTGAGGGCAGACTGTTCCTCGGGTATAATAAATACAACAAAACACAGAGCGGTATTTGAATGAGACAAATGCCGTAAGGAGAGAAAGAGGAGGAACCCCACATGAAAACAAAGCGTATCCTCTCCCTGCTGATGGCAGGCGCGCTGCTGACCGGCGCACTGACCGGCTGCGGCGGCAAGAAGGATGATTCTGCACAGAGCGGTGACAGCTCCGGTGTGATCACCATCAACTATCCGACGTTCCAGTGCGGCACGAATACGTCCGCTCCGGTATGCGATGAACTGATTAAGGAATTCAATGAGAAGTACGCAGGCAAGTACGAGATCAAGAAGGAAGACGTTCCGGGCGACCAGAACTACATCGACAAGATCAAGGTACAGCTTGGCACGGGCGATCTCCCGCCGGTTATTTACGGCGGCGGCTACAATCTGCTGGATATGGTCGTTGCCAAGGATCTGGCAGTTGACCTGACCGATGCGGTAAATTCCGATGCAGACTGGAAGGCACTGTATTCCGATACCGCACTGGCTACCAACAGCCGCGACGGCAAGATCTACGCTTCCTCGATGGAAGGTCAGGTTATCGGTTACTTCTACAACAAGGAGCTGTTCAAGCAGGCAGGCATCACCGAGCCGGCTAAGACCTGGGACGAGTTCTTCCAGCAGTGCGACAAGCTGAAGGCAGCCGGCGTCACCCCGCTGTCCATGGATACCGCAGATTCTGCGTGGGTAACCCAGCTGTGGATGGGCGCTATGGTAGGCACCGAGTCGGACGCAGGCCTGGAGTTCATGAATACCATGAACCCGACCGACTACAACACGCCGGAAATGATCGCAGCAGCCGAGAAGATCCAGAAGATGTACCAGAACTACACCACGCAGGATGCAATCGGCGGCAAGTATGAGAATGCTGCAAACAACTTCCTGTCCGGCCAGACCGCAATGCTGGCGAACGGCCCGTGGATGATCGGTGATTTCTCCGATACCTCCATGGCAGAGGAAGGCTTCGCTGATAAGGTCGGCGTAGCGCTGTTCCCGGGCAACTTTGTATACGATGCACCGATTCAGGGCTACATCGTTACCAAGCAGGACGACCCGAAGGTAGAAGAGGCTGCCATTGAGATGGTCAAGTTCTTTACCTCGGCTGAGGCACAGCAGACCGCAATGGAGATGCAGGGCATGGTTCCGGCCTCCAACACGGTAGAGCTGACCGACACCGCAAAGGACAAGTACCCGCTGCTTGCTGAGTTCCTTGACCTTGCAACCACTGAGGGTGAAAAGCGCTCGGATACTCTGCAGGCTACGATGTACTCCAACCTGCTCGACGTTATGAGCCAGCAGCTCCCGCTGCTCGCTTCGGGTGAGCTGGACGCAAAGGGCTTCTGCCAGACGCTGACGGATGCTGCAGCGAAGAACCAGTAAACTGTTTACCGCAGGGACCCGTCAAAAACGGGTCCCTGTTTTTCTCCTCAACAAGAAAGGAAACCGCTTTATGAAACGTAAAAAGGGCTGGCTGCCGGTGTTCCTGCTTCCGGCTGTCGCATTGTTCCTGCTGGTCTATGCTGTTCCGTTGGTGATCGTGTTTGTTTCCTCGCTGTTTGATTACCGGCTGACGGGCGACTCGATGACATTCATCGGTCTGCAGAATTATACACAGCTGTTCAGCGATGCGACCTTCCGGCAGGCGTGCGGTCACACGGTCGTCTGGATTCTGATCCACTGTATTATTCATGTCTCCATCGGCGTTATCCTGGCGCTTGTGCTGTACAAAAAGCCGCGCGGCTGGAAATTTGTCCGTACGGCATACATGATTCCGAATATCATCTCCAACGCCGCAATGGGCATGATCTTCCTCAATATTTTCAACCCGCAGTACGGCGTGGTCAATTCCATCCTCAAGGCTGTTGGTCTGGAAAGCCTGACGCATAACTGGCTGATGGATACCACAACGGCGTTCCCGTCCGTCACCATGACGTGGCTGCTGTTTGCGGGCTACACCACGACGCTCGTGCTCGCCGAGGCGCTGACCATTGACGATTCGGTGCTCGAAGCGGCCCGTGTGGACGGTGCGACCTCGTTCCAGACCGATATGTTCGTTGTGCTGCCGCTGCTGCGCAAGATCATCGGCACGACCATGGTCATGGCGGCAACCTATATGCTGCAGATGTTCGACCTGATCTACATCACCACCAAGGGCGGCCCCGGCTCGGCTACCATGAACCTGCCGCTCATGCTGTACAGCGTGTACAAGAACGAAAATAACTACGGCTACTCGAATGCAATCGGCGTTTGCATCGTCATCGCGGGTGTCGTTTGCATGACGCTCATCAACAAGGCGATGCGCGTCAACGAAGAAGACTACTAAGGAGGCGTTCGACAAATGAAAACCAGCTTCGGTGCAATGACCGGCAGAGAACGCCTGTGCTTTGTGCTCAAATATCTGTTTATGGCGCTGTGTGTGGTTGTTGCGCTGTTCCCGATCATCTGGGTCATCCTGTCCTCGTTCAAGACGAATGCGGAGATCCTGTCGAACGGCATTTCGCTGCCGACGCACTTCGGGTTTGACGGCTATCAGTCCGCACTGGATATGGCGCCGATCTTCAAGTTCTTCGGCAACAGCGTGATCGTCACCTGCTGTGCGACCGTACTCAATGTGCTCGTCTTCGCTATGGCAGGCTACGCGTTTGCGCGGTTCCGCTTTCCGTGCGATAAGCTGCTGTACATGCTGCTCAGCCTGTCGCTCGTCATTCCGATGACGGCACTGCTGCAGCCGGTGTACAGCGTGGTCAACAATCTGGGCCTGTACGATACCAAGGCGGGTCTGATTCTGGTCAATACCGCACTGAATATGCCGATGAGCCTGCTCATCCTGCGCGGCGCATTCCAGTCCATTCCCAAGGCGATCGAAGAAGCCGCCTACATCGACGGTGCGGGCTTCCTGCGCACGTTCTTCCAGATCATGATGCCGTGCGCCAAGGGCGGTCTTACGAGCGCAGCTGTGCTGTGCTTCCTCAATACATGGAACGAATTTACGTTCTCCCTGATCCTGACCAGCAGCGAGAGTGCCCGCACGCTGCCGCTGTCGCTCAGCTACTTTACCAGCCAGTTCAGCTTTAACTATACGGCGCTGTTTGCCGCAGTTACCATTGCGGTCATTCCTTCGATCATCGTGTTTGCGATCTTCCAGGAGCAGGTCGTTTCCAGCCTGACCGCGGGTTCGGTCAAAGAATAAACGAGGTGAAATTACATGGCAAGCATTAGTTTGAATCACATCAAGAAGGTGTACCCCGGTGATATCGAGGTTATCTCCGACCTGAACCTGCAGATCAAGGATAAGGAGTTCGTCGTACTGGTCGGACCGTCCGGCTGCGGCAAATCCACCACACTGCGCATGATCGCGGGTCTGGAGGAGATTTCGGACGGCGAAATGTACATCGGTGACCGCAAGGTGAACGATGTAGCGCCGAAGGACCGCGATATCGCGATGGTTTTCCAGAACTACGCGCTCTATCCGCATATGACGGTTTACAAGAACATGGCATTCGCGCTCAAGCTGCGAAAAACACCTAAGGACGAAATCGACCGCAAGGTGCACGAGGCGGCTAAGGTGCTGGATATCGAGCATCTGCTCAACCGCAAGCCCAAGCAGCTTTCCGGCGGCCAGCGGCAGCGTGTCGCGCTCGGACGTGCGATGGTGCGCGACCCGGCGGTATTCCTGCTCGATGAGCCGCTGTCCAATCTGGATGCCAAGCTGCGCACCCAGATGCGCACCGAGATCATCAAGCTGCATCAGAAGCTGGATACGACCTTTGTTTACGTCACGCATGACCAGACCGAGGCCATGACCATGGGCGACCGTATTGTTGTTATGAAGGGCGGCGAGATTCAGCAGGCGGACACACCGCAGACGCTGTATGACCATCCGTGCAATCTGTTCGTAGCGGGCTTCATTGGTTCGCCGCAGATGAATTTCATGGACGCCGAGCTGGGACGCGATGCGGACGGCTACAAGCTGACCTTCGCGGACCAGAGCCTGCACTTTGCGGGCAGCGATGCGCTGAGTGAGTACGTTGGAAAGACGGTCGTGTTCGGCATCCGTCCGGAGAATCTGCACACCTCGGGTGAAAAGTTTACGCAGAATGCGGCGCATACGCTCACCATGCATGTGGATATTGCCGAGCTGATGGGCGCGGAGATTTACGCGCACTGCACCTGTGACGGTACGTCCGTGACCGTGCGTACGCCGTCCGGCGAGCCGATTCATGCGGGCGACACCATCACCGCGGCTGTGGATATGAGTCGCATCCATTTGTTCGATAAGCAGACCGAACGCGCGATCGCGTTCTGACAGGAGGAAAATCTGTGTTTCGTCCATCCTATTTGAAGGAAGGTCCGGGCATTGCCAAGGATGCACCGGAAAAGACCGGCGCCGCATGGGTCGGGGAGACCCTTGTACGGGAGTTTTGGCAGCTCGTCAAGCTGAACGTGCTGTTTCTGCTGTGCTGTCTGCCGGTTGTGACCTTTGGCACGGCTCGAGCTGCTATGGCGCGCTGCACGGTCAATATGGCGCGTGATGTGCCAAATGATGTGTGGACCGACTTTCTTGCGGCACTGCGGCAGGATACGGTGCGTAATCTTCTGTGCGGACTGGCCGAGCTTGCGCTGCTGTGGATGGGCGTGATGCTGGTAACGGCGGACGGATTTTTCCCGGCGCTGCTGGGTATGCTGCTGCTCTGCGTCACAGCTGCGTTTTTTCAGAATTTCTGGGCGGTGCAGGCAGCGGTGGACATCTCGTTTGCAGCGGCGGCGAAAAATGCGTGGTTGCTGTGTCTGCTCCGTCCCGGCATGACTGTGCTGGGGCTGGGCGTAAATGCGCTGCTGCTGATTCCGGCAGTGCTGTTTTTCCCGCTTTCTCTGCCGTATGTGCTGCTGTTCCCGTGCGGTCTGTCCGGATTTGCCTCGGGCATGATCGGCTGGTCCAGCTGCAAACGGTATCTGATTCGATAACAGGAGGTATCTTTTTATGAAATTAACGGTAATCGGCGGCGGCGGTGTACGCTCTATGTTCCTCGCAAAGAGCATTGCACAGCGTGCGGAGGAGCTGCACATTGATGAGCTGGTATTTATGGATAACGATCCGGAAAAGCTCCGCATCTACGGCGGTCTGGCGGCACATGTTGCGCGTATGCTGTGCCCGACCATGAAGTTCACGCTGACCTCCAGTGCGGAGGAGGCGGTAACCGATGCGGATTACGTCATCACGACCATCCGTGTCGGCGGCGACGCGACTCGCGTGCGCGATGAACGACTGGCGCTTGATCTGGGTATTCTCGGTCAGGAGACCACAGGTGCTGCCGGCGTTTCGTTTGCCATGCGCTCGATCCCGGCGCTGGCTGAGTACTGCGAGCTGATCAAAAAGCTGGCAAAGCCGGGCGTCAAGGTGTTCAACTTTACCAATCCGGCGGGCGTGGTTTCACAGGCGCTGCGTGATATGGGATATGATTTCACCTACGGTATCTGCGACGCGCCGAGCGGCATGCTGCACCAGTTTGCCGACCTGTACGGCGTGGATGCGTCCCGCATTTACGGCGAGTGCTACGGTTTGAATCATCTGTCCTACTTCCAGAGCATCAAGGTGGACGGAAAGGAGATCATGCCCGAGCTGATCGCCAATGACGAGGCTTACGCCAAGACCGATATGCGCTTTTTCGAGAAAAAGCTGCTCGAGGACCGCGGCTGCGTGCTCAATGAGTACCTCTACTACTTCTACTACCGTGAAAAGGCGGTTGCCAACATTCTGAATGCCAAGCAGACGCGCGGCGAGATGATCTGCGACATCAACCGCCACATGACCGAGGAGTTGTCTAAGATCGACATTGAGAACGACTTCGAGGCAGGTCTCAAGTGCTTTGAAAAGTGGTACGGCATCCGCGAGAACAACTATATGGCCAACGAGACCGGTGTTCACCGCGACAAGCCGTGGACGTTTGATGTGTATTCCAAGGACGCGGGCGGCTACGCAGGCGTTGCGCTCAAGTTCATCGAGATTGCAGCCTCCGGCGGCATGGGCACGATGATTCTGTGCGCGCCGAACGGCAATGCCATCGAGGGCCTCGAGCCGACCGATATTATTGAGGTCACCTGCGATATCTCCCGTGAGGGCTGCAAGCCGCACCATATCACCAATATTCCGGAGAGCAATCTGGAAATGATCCGCCGCGTAAAATATTACGAGCGTCTGGCGGCACGCGGCATCGTCAACCGCTCCAGGAAGGATATCACCGAGTGTCTGACCATGCACCCGCTGGTCGGCTCGTACTCGCTGGCAAGCAAGCTGACCGACGAGTATATCAAGCTCAACGCGCCGTACATCGGGGACTGGAGGGACTGACACATGTCGTTTCTCGCTTCGGTCGGTGTGACCAATGTGGATTTGATGTATGTCGGCATGCCGCGCGTGCCGCAGGAGGGCGAGGAGATCTTTTCGCAGGATTTCCGCGTGCTGCTCGGCGGCGGTGCACCGGGTACGGCAGTAAACGCCGCCCGTCTGGGCATTCCGACCCGTCTGGCGACCTATCTCGGCAGCGATCTGTTTTCCGGCTTTGCCCGCGCGCAGTTTGAGCAGAACGGCGTTTCTCCGTACAATTTGGCGGCGGAGGGCGAGACCGGTATTCCGGTGAATGTCACCAGTGCCATGCTCACGCCCGGCGACCGCACATTTGCGACCTACTGCAAGCCGACCGCCATCACGGACGAGCTGCTCGAGCGGGTATATACCATGTCCAAGGGCGCTAAGCTGGTGCAGATGCAGGAGGGCTTTTTGCCGGTATATCGCAAGCTGCACGAGGAAGGAGCCATTCTGATTTTCGACATGGGCTGGGATGATGAGCTGAGCTTTGAGAAGTACGGTGATTATCTGCGTCTGGCGGATTACTATACGCCGAATACCAAGGAAGCGCTCAAGATTACCGGCAGGGACACGCCGGAGGAGGCGCTCCGCGTGCTGGCGGAGTATTTTGAGCACCCGCTAGTCAAGCTGGATAAGGACGGCTGTCTCATTCTCGAGGATGGCACGCCGCGTCTGCTGCGCAATATTCCGGAATTCACCTGTAAGGATTCCACCGGTGCGGGCGATGCGTTCCTTGCAGGACTGATGTACGGTCTGTACCACGGCTATCCGTTTGCGGATTGTGTGCGGTTCGGCAACATCACAGGCGGCAAGAGTGTTACCGGCGTAGGCTGCCTGACCGAGTATGTGCAGGAGAGCGAGCTGCTCGCGCTGCGTGAAAAGTATAAGGATTTATAAGCGTTTGGAGGCTTTTTCGTTATGAGAATCATTCGTGCAAAGGATTACAAGGACATGAGCCGCAAGGCGGCAAATATCATTTCCGCGCAGGTCATCCTCAAGCCGGATTCCGTGCTCGGTCTTGCTACCGGTTCGTCGCCGATCGGCACATATGAGCAGCTGGTCAAGTGGTACGAAAAGGGCGATCTGGATTTTGCGGATGTGACTACGGTCAATCTGGATGAATACTATGGCATGAAGCCGGAAAACGACCAGAGCTATCATTATTTCATGCACGACCACTTTTTTGACCATGTGAACATTGACCCGTCGCGTATCAATCTGCCGAACGGCATGGAGCCGGACGAGAAAAAGGAGTGCGCCCGCTATGACGCGGTGCTCCGCAGTGTGGGCGATGTGGATATTCAGCTGCTCGGTATCGGCCGCAACGGCCATATCGGCTTCAACGAGCCGGACGACTGCTTCGCCAAGGGCACGCACTGCGTGGAGCTGACCGAGTCCACCATCGAGGCAAACAAGCGCTTTTTCGCCAGCGAGGATGAGGTGCCGCGCCGTGCCTACTCGATGGGCATTCACACCATCATGACCGCAAAAAAGGTGCTGGTCGTTGCCAGCGGCGAGGACAAGGCATGGGCTATCCGTGAATCCTGCTTCGGTCCGGTAACGCCCAAGGTGCCCGGTTCGATTCTGCAGCTGCACAACGACGCGATCGTTATCGCGGATGAGGCGGCCCTCAGCCTGTGCGGCGATTTCCTCTGATTGATGACCATGGCAGCGGCGGTACTGCGTTTTATCTCGCCGTGCGGTAAATCAACAGCATTCTGCGGTACCGTCGTTTTGAAACCCGAAGTGCAGTTCTGTCTCCTTCTGCGCTTTGGGTTTTATGATTTTTTCGCAAGGGAGGTGTGATAGGGTGCGCGTTACCGATATGACACACGGCCGTCCGATACGGCTGATTCTGCTGTTTTCGCTGCCGCTGATGTTGGGCAGCGTGTTTCAGCAGCTATATACCATTGTGGATACGATTATCATCGGACGCGGTGTCGGCATGCAGGCATTGGCGTCCATCGGTGCGGCGGACTGGATCAACTGGCTGGTTTTATGGGGACTGCAGGGCTTTACCCAGGGCTTTGCAATCCTCGCAGCACAGGAGTTCGGTGCGGGCGCCTATGACCGGCTGCGTCGTGTACTGGCTATGATCGTTAAGCTGTCGTGCTGGTTCGGCATTGCGGTGACGATCATCAGCCTGCTGCTGGTAAGGCCGCTGCTTTCGTTGCTGCACACCGATCCTGCGGTGTTCGGTGGAGCGCAGACGTACTTATATGTGCAGTTCGGCGGCTCGCTCATCATCATTGCGTACAACATGGCGGCGGCCGTGCTACGCTGTCTGGGCGACAGCAGAACGCCGCTGCTCGCGATCATCGCGGCAAGCTTTGCCAATATTGCACTCGACCTGCTGTTCGTGATGGGGTTTGGGTGGGGCATTTTCGGGGCCTCGTTCGCAACCGTACTGGCACAGCTGATTGCGTTTCTGTTGTGTCTGCGGTCATTGCGACGGCTGCCGTTCGTTCAGCTGGCCAAAGTCGACTGGAAAACCGACCCTGCGATTTTGCTGCACTTGTGCCGTCTTGGTATTCCGACTGGTCTGCAGATGAGCATGATCACACTGGGCGGCATGGTGCTGCAGTCCGTGCTGAACGGCTTCGGCGTGGTGTTTGTGGCGGGCTACACGGCGGCAAACAAGCTGTACGGCATACTCGAAAGTGCATCGGTGGCGTTTGGCTATGCCATGACAGCCTACATGGGGCAGAACCGCGGTGCACGAAACGCGGCACGCATTGATACAGGCATTCGGGCGGTACTGGCCCTATCCGCCGGATTTACAGCCGCCATCGTGACGGCTATGCTTCTTGCGGGCAAACCGCTGCTGGGACTGTTTCTTTCGACCGAGGAAGCGGGCGCGGCAGATGCGCTGGCGGTGGCCTATCAGTATCTTATGGTGCTGATGGCATTTTTGTTTGCACTGTTCGTGCTGCAGGCATACCGCTCCTCACTGCAGGGGTTGGGCGAGATGACTGTGCCGACACTCTCTGGCTTTGTAGAAATGCTTATGCGCATGGGCGCGGCGCTCGTGCTGCCAACCTTCATCGGGCAGAGCGGCGTATTTTTTGCGGAGGGCGCAGCATGGGTGTGCGCGGCGGCGCTCAATCTGGTCTGGTATTATATCCGGATTGGGAAAATCAAGCGGGATATGCTGAAATAACAAAAAGACAGCGAAAGCTGTCTTGAGGCTGTCGAAAAACTCCGTTTTTCGACAGCCTCTCGATTGAAACCACGCTTTCAATCGAATCTTGACGAAAAGCCGCGCCCTACGGGCACAATTTTTCGTCCCTTGTATAATTCCCGAGGTACACGCCCCCGGGAATTATGAATTTGCTGTGCAAATTCTATTTTATGCGTGCTGCCGCACGAAAAGTAAAAACGATAGATTGACTTTTTCGACAGACTGAAGACAGCGAAAGCTGTCTTTTTGTGTTTACAGAGTCGTTTATCTGTTTACTCATCGAAACACAAAAAAGTGAAAAAATCCCTCAAATAATCGAAAGACGGATTTTGTCTCCGGACGCTATAATCAAGTCGTACAGAACAATACACTGGGAAAGTCGTATTCGGACGAAAGGAGAGTGCACCGGTGAGAGCAATTTTACTGCTTTTTGATTCACTGAACCGGCACTGTCTGGAGCCGTATGGCTGCGGCTGGACGCAAACGCCGAATTTCAGCCGTCTGGCAAAGCATTCGGTCATGTTTGACCGCTGTTATGCCGGCTCACTGCCGTGCATGCCTGCTCGGCGGGAGCTGCACACCGGACGGTATAATTTTCTGCACCGAAGCTGGGGACCAATCGAGCCGTTTGATGACTCAATGCCGGAGCTGCTCAAGAAAAGCGGCGTATACACGCATCTGATCTCGGATCATCAGCACTACTGGGAGGATGGCGGTGCTACCTATCACACGCGCTATAACTCATGGGAGTGCGTGCGAGGACAGGAAGGTGATCCGTGGAAGGCTCATGTCGGTGCAGTGGAACTGCCGCCGCATTTGGGGCAGGCAAATAAACAGGATGAAGTTAACCGTGCCTATATCCGCGGACGGGGAAAGCAGCCGCTGGAGAAGGTGTTCGGTCTGGCGTATGAATTCCTGAATGAAAACCGTGATGCGGATAACTGGCTGCTGCATATCGAACCCTTTGATCCGCATGAGCCGTTTTTTGTGCCGGAAGAGTATCAGAAGCGCTATTCGGATGACTATAATGGGACGCGGTTTGATTGGCCGCCTTATGACCATGTGACGGAACCTCTGGCTGCACAGGTGCACTGCCGCAATCAGTACGGTGCACTGCTGACCATGTGTGATGCATATCTGGGCAAACTGCTCGATTACATGGATGTACATCGGATGTGGCAGGACACCATGCTCATCGTAGCGACCGACCACGGCTTTTTGCTGGGAGAGCATGGATGGTGGGCGAAAAATCGTCCGCTGTTTTACGAGGAGCTGTCGCACACACCGCTGTTCATTTGGGATCCGCGAACCGGAGCAGCAGGAGAACGCCGGAAAGCTCTGGTGCAGACTATCGACCTTGCGCCGACGCTACTGTCGTACTTTGGCGTACCTGTTCCACCGGATATGCAGGGTCACGACCTGCAAACCGTTCTGCAGCAGGATATACCAGTTCGTGATGCTGCGCTGTTTGGTATGTTCGGCGCGCATGTCTGCGTGACAGATGGTCGATGGGTATATATGCGGGCTGATCGACCGGGCACAGCGCTCTATGATTATACGCTGCTGCCGCTGCATCAGCGAGCCATGTATGCACCGGAAGAACTGCAGAAACTGACGCTGCACGAGCCGTTTTCCTTTACCAAAGGGTGCAGAACGCTGAAAATTGCCATGCCAAAGGATTTTTATCCATGCATGTCCACTGCGCCGGAGGAAAACCGAGATGCACTGTTCGATCTGCAGACCGATCCTAAGCAAGAACACCCGATAAAGGATCTGATACAGGAGCAGCACATGATTGATTTAATGCGTCGTTTGATGCAGGAAAACGATGCGCCGGCAGAGCAATATGCGAGAATCGGCTTGCAGCAGCCGTAAGAATAACAGGGAGGAACAACATGAAAACCATCTTCATTCTGTGCGATACACTCAATCGACGCATGCTGTCCGCGTATGGTGCGGGCGAGGACGCGGCCATCACACCGAATATTGACCGGCTGGCGCGGCGATCTGTCGTGTTTGACAGCCACTGGTGCGGCTCTGCGCCGTGCATGCCCGCACGCCGCGACATCATGACCGGACGGCTGAACTTTCTTGAAAAACCGTGGGGAGCAATGGAGCCGTTTGATCAGAGCCTGCAGAGCATTCTTTCTGGTGAAAAGAATGTGCATACGCAGATGTTTGCCGATCATGCGCACTATATCATCTGCGGCGGTGAAAATTATGTCAAGGGGTTTACCGCATGGGAGGTCAACCGAGGTCAGGAATGTGATCCGGTGTGGACGCGTCCGTGTAAGGACGGTATTCGTCCGGATACGCCGCCGAAGTGGTTTAAAGGCTCGTGGACCGAAGCTGAACATGAAAACCGTTCGCACTTTCACACAGAGTATGATTATCCGAGCGTAAAGACCATGTGGCATGCAGCGGAATGGCTGGAGGACAATCATGACGCGGATAACTATTTTCTGTGGGTAGAGGCGTTTGACCCGCATGAGCCGTATGACTGCCCGAAGTATTATCTCGATTTGTACGAGAAGGAAGGCGACTATGACGGACCGGACTTCACGCATCCGTCCTATGCGCCAAACGAGTTTAATGAGGCGGAGACCGAGCATCTGCGCAGACGCTGCAAGGCTGTCATGACCATGACTGACCGTCATCTCGGTGAAATTCTTGATGTGATGGATAAGTACAACATGTGGGAGGACACTATGCTGGTGTTTACCACGGACCACGGCTATCATCTCGGCGAGCACGGCTATATGGCGAAAAACTATATGGCGCCGTACAACGAGGTTTTCCACATCCCGCTGATGATTTCGGCACCCGGTGTACAGCCAGGACGATGCAGTGCAGTAACGCAGAACATTGATGTTCTGCCGACCGTGATGGAGTATTACGAGATTTCGCAGGAGGTGCTGCAGTATCCAATCCACGGCAAGAGCCTGTTGCCGCTGCTGCGCGGTGAGATCGACAAGGTTCGTGACGGTGCGATCTTCGGCTATTTCGGCAAGCAGATGGCGTGGACGGACGGCAAATACACCTATTTCCGTGCCGCAAAGGACGAGAAAAACCAGCCGCTGTACGTTTACACAGCTATGCCGACCGTTCTGCGTCAGTTCTACGGCGGCAACGATGCTGTAAACACCGAGGATTACAAGCGGATTGAGATGGGTCGCTTCCTGCCTTGGACGGACTATCCGGTATACCGTTTCCCGGCGGATATTATTCACTGGGGCAATGATTCGCAGCAGTTTGTCGGTCGTTCGCCGTATAACGAGGAAACACTGCTGTTCGATATCGAATCGGATTATGCACAGGAGCATCCGCTGCACGATGAAGCACTGGAGCGGCACTGCATCGAGCAGATGAAACGCTGTATGGCGGCACACGACGCACTGCCGGAGCAGTACGAACGTTTGGGTATCTGATAAAACTGGTTGAAATGCACATTCTTGCTGGAAGGATAAGGGTGTGCATTTTTGCCATATTTCCTGTATCATAAAAGAAGCGGTGCAATCGACGGAATTTGACAGCGCAGGAATATGGCAGAGGAGCGAGCACATTGCAGAGAGAAAAGAGAAATGGGGTATGGCGTATGCTGCTTTGCGGAAGCAAACGCCGCAAAATGTCGCAGAGCATGATAGCGACCAGTCTGCTGTGCGTGCTGATTTCGGTAGCGATTGCGGTCTGCGCGATCGGATATTTTACCTTTCAGCTTGTAGTAGGCGAAAAAGGCAAGGCCCGCGTAGATGTACTGCAGCAGATCAGCGACAGCAACTCGGTCAACCGCACCAACATGGTGAAGGCGATGGATGCACTGTATGAGGATTTTTACGATGATCTGACGGCGCCGAAAAGTGAAAAGAGCAGCTGTGCCATCCAAATGCTGCTGGAGCAGACCGACCGTCAGTTCAAACGGATCGGCATGGATATGACGATCGATATTCTGATGAACGACCGCCGCATGTTTTCGACTGACCCGGATGAAAACAATCTGAAAAGCCTGAAAAACACCTACTGGTACATCAAGCATTACAGTGGTGAGACCGATACCAGCTGGAATCTGCGCTTCTGGGATGTGGATGATATTTCTACTTATGGTCTGGCGTACGGCAAGACCGTATATGCTCAGGATGGCAAGGTTGTCGGAATGATTGTACTTACCTCGCGGTATGAAGCACTGTTCCGCACATTTCAAAAGCTGGTCAGCGACGGTGTGAAGGTGTACATTCTCGACCGGAACGGCATCATCATTTCACACACCAATCCCAACCGTGTTGGCAACTGGGCATTCGATATGAAGACATTTCAGGAGGAATACGGCAGAAATACCTATAAGATTATCCAGCGCTCCAAACAGAAGATACTGATTGCCAATTACCATGATGCGTCCAGCGGTTGGACGTTTGTCGAAGAACAGAATATGGACGAGCTGCTGAGGGACGGACTGAAAACCGTGCGAAATTGTCTGACGATTGTATTGCTCGGCTGTATTGTTGCAGCAAGCATTGCGTACTGGCGCGGCAGACGCATTACGCAGGTGCTGTCCGACTTTACGGATGAGATCGGAGATATGTCGGTTGAAAAGCTGAGTGAACTGCCGGTCAAGGACGAATACGAAGAAACCTATGTGCTCAGTACCACCTTCAACGGCATGATACATCGAATTGAAGAATTGATTGATGATATCCGTATCCGAGAGCAGGAAAAACAGCGCACGGAGTACGATTTTCTACAGGCGCAGATCAATCCGCATTTCCTTAACAACACGCTGCTGTCGGTCAAGAGCCTGATCGCCATGCACCAGCCGGAACGCGCCTATCGAATGATGAATGAACTGGTCGAGCTGCTGCATATTCCGGCAACGCCGGAGATACAGTTCGTGCCGCTGGAGGAGGAGCTGCATTTGATGCGCAGCTATATGTCCATCATGAACTGCCGCACGGAAAAGGACACGGTTCTCATCTGCGAGGTGCCGGAGAAGATGTACGGCATTTATGTGCCGCGCATGATCGTGCAGCCGATCATCGGTAATGCCTTTTTTCACGGCTTTGCTGAGATGGAGGAAGGTTGTGAAATTCGCTTGAGGGCAGGTCTGCGCGGTAATGCACTGTATATTGAGGTAACGGACAACGGTGAAGGTATTGCTCCGAAGCGGTTAGAACAGGTACAGTCAGGAAATTACCGCTCTGGGCGGTTACATCATGGCATCGGTCTGCGCAATGTGCGCAAGCGTCTGCAGATTATCTACGGTGGTCGGTCGGATGTGACGGTTCGTAGTGAGTTCGGCAAATACACCACAGTAACGATTACGATGGATCACTACCGTTCTATCCCGAAGCGGGAACAGGGAGGCAAGGTAAATGAAGATCATAGTAGTTGACGACGAACCGCTGGTCAAGCAGTATATCGTGCAGTGTGTGCGCGATGCAGGCGGCGAAAATGAAATCACCGCAGCGGTGACTTCAGGTGCAAAGGTGCTGCAGGAGATGAAGACAAACCCTGCCGATGTGGTATTTGCAGATATCACCATGCCCAAAATGGATGGTATTGAACTGCTGCAGGAGCTTCGGCGGCAGTATCCGGGCACGGCGGTCGTCATGCTGACCTGCCACGATGATTTTGAATATGCTCGTGCGGCCATGCAGAACGGTGCTAAGGATTATATTCTAAAAACCGAGGTCAGTGCGGATAAGATTCGTGCGGTTCTGGATAAGCTGCAGAGCAGCCGGCAGCAGCATATCTCTGAGAGTGCGGTACAGCAGATCGGGCGCAGCCGCTTTCTGCGCAATATGGTGGAGCAGAGCGAGGACATGACGCCGGTCAGTGCCGTTGATCTGCAGGAAAACAGCATTTATTTGAACGAGCGCGCATTTCTGACGGTGGTTTTTCTCAATCAAGGTCAAAATGCGGAGATTATGCAGAAAAACATGCAGGAGCATTTTGAAAATCCGCTGTTTTATGCGTACAGTGAGCAGGAGGTGTACCTGCTGGTCAACATTAGACGGAATGCCTTTGCGGAGGAGCAGGATGCGGCGGCATATTTCTATCAATGTGCAGAGAGGCTGAACGGCGGAATCGGATGCAGCGGCGTACATCATCATTTTACTAATCTGCCAAAGTCATTTGCAGAGGCCGTGCGGGACTTTGATGCGCGGTTTTATCAGGTGTCAGCACAGAAATTGCCGCATGAGATTCATGTCAGTGAAGTGGAAACCTGTATCATGCGTGCAACGATTAAGCTGACCGATGGAGATATTCAGGGCGGCTGTGCCGATTTAGAGCGTCTGCTGCAGTGCGCAGAGAACTATAAAGTACGCAGCAGCTTTTTACGCGAAACCGTGCAGCAGCTGTTTTCCGGTCTGGCTGTCAAGCTGGAGCCGGAACTGCAGCATACAGCGGATGCAGTTGCTTCCTGCTGCACATTTGCGGCGTTGTGTGAAGCAGTTCGCGAAGGCATTGCCGTACTGCAGCGCAAGCACGGCGTAGGATATTCTGCTGCAATACGAAAGGCACTCGATCACATCAATGCGCATTATGCGGAGGATCTTTCACTTAATACGGTTGCGGATGTGGTATTCCTCAACCGGGATTACCTGTCTCGGCAGTTTAAGAAGGAGGTCGGCGTTAACTTTTCGGAGTATTTGATGAGCGTGCGCATGAAGCAGGCGCGCTGTTTGCTGGAAAACAGCAGTCTGCGCATTTCAGAAGTGGCTCTTCGTGTCGGTATCACGAACATGAGCTACTTCTCGACGGTTTTCCACAAGGTGTTCGGCTGCAAGCCGAATGATGTGCGCAAGAACAAGCAGAGCGGATAATGTCATAAATGTGAAAAACCGAGTCAAATATTAAAAAGACTTTGTGCAGGGTTTACGGTAAACTATACTCAAATCAAGGGAGGTTGAAAAAATGAAACACGGATACAAAAGAGCGATCGCAATGCTTCTGGCAGCAACTGTAATGACCGGTCTGACCGCGTGCGGCGGCGGTTCCTCCTCCGGCGGCGGCTCGGGTTCCGCTCCCGGCGGCTCGGGTGACGGCACGTTTACCGCTTCCGGCAAAACCCTGAATGTTGGTGTTCAGTCCAACATCATTTCTATTCCCACAGTTTATGCAGAGGAGAAGGGTTATTTCGATGATCTGGGTTTGGATGTTAACCTGATTATGTTCCCGAACGGCTCTCCGGAGAATGAGGGCCTGGCAGCAGAACAGCTTGATGTAGCTTCCAATGGTCTGGCATCGGTTTACTCGACGGCTTCCGGCCTGTGCGACTGGATCGCAGAGTCGGACAGCGGCTCGATCACCGCAAAGGTTTATGTCCGCAAGGACAGTCCGGTGCTCGATCACAAGGGCGAGATTTCCGGCAAGCCGGATATGTACGGCAGTGCAGATACACTGAAGGGCCTGACCGTTCTCGGTCCTACCTCCACGATGGAGCAGTGGATTGCAAACTCGTACTTTGCACAGTTTGGCCTGACTGCAGGTGCGGATTACGAATATCTGAACATGGATCGCGCAGCAGCCGCACAGGCGATTCTGACCGGTGAAGGCGACGTATTTGTTGCCACTGACGTTGACTACTGCAACATGATGGAATCGAACAACATGGTAGAGGTTGCAGACTGCATGGAAGCAACGGACACCGAGTTCAAGAACGGTTTCCTGGCCCGCAAGGACATTCTGGCAGACCGTTACGATGATGTGGTGCTGTTCCTGCAGGGCATGTGTAAGGCAGCTGAAGAACTGCAGGCCGATCCGAATCTGCGCAACGAGTTTGCACTCAAGTTCTATTCGGAGAACGGCAAGCCGGCTGACGAAAACGATGTTAAGACCGAGACCGAAATTCGTCCGTTCGTTGTTCCGTCCGATTATGAGGCTTCGGATTATTATCTTGGTTCCGGTCTGCTGCAGGTAGGCAATTTCTTCGCCTCCATCGGCACGATTGAAGAGGATCAGGTTGCCAATATTGAGGAAGCCATCAATGTCAATCCGCTGCAGGATGCGCTCGGCATTACTGTAAAGGCAGCAACCCTGAAATAACATACTGTCAGCAAAAGGGAGCCCATGCTCCATGGGCTTCCTTTTCTGCACCCTGAAATGGACGAAAATTACAAAATAAGGTAAAAATAAGGCGGTCAAAGGAGAGGAGCATATGCAAGAAAAGAAAAAACTGCAGATCAATAAGTACCTGTTCATCAGTATTGCGTCGATCTGCGCAGGCATTTTTGTATGGTGGCTGGTAACGGACGGACTGGGTATTTTCCGATCGAATGCACTGCCTTCTCCGGTAAAGGTTGCCTCTACGTTCGTGAAAAAATGGTTTGAGACCAAGCCGGACGGCGCAACGCTGCTGCAGCATCTTGGTGCCAGCCTTCAGGTTGCACTCGGCGGCTATTTAATTGGTGCGATCATCGGTATCCCGCTCGGTATCTTCATGGCGTGGAACGACAAGGTGGATATGCTGGTTCGTCCGGTATTCGATCTGGTTCGTACCATTCCCGGCATTGCATGGACTTCGGTTATGGTAACGCTGGTAGGCATCGGTTTTCTGTCCAAAGCGCTGGTTATCTTTATTTCCGCGATGGTCGCTATGGTTATCAACAGTTATTCCGGTATTAAGCAGACAAAAACCGTGCACCTGTGGGTCGGTCAGACCTTCGGCGCAAGCAACTGGGAGCTGCTGACCAAAGTAGCGATTCCGTCTGCACTGCCGATGATCTTCACCGGTCTGGACGTTGCTCTCGGCTCCGCATGGACCACGCTGGTTGCAGCAGAGCTGCTGGCTTCCACTAAGGGTCTCGGCTTTATGATTCAGCAGGCACGCGGTATTTTTCGCCTGGATATCATCATCGTCGGTATGATCGTCATTGCGATTACCGGTGCGGTGCTGTCCTCGATTATTCAGTTTATCGGCAGAAAACTCATCAAGGGAGGTAGACGTGGATGAAAGAACGCAACAAGCGTATCGCCTATGGCGTGCTCGGTATTTTCATTTTTCTGTGTATCTGGTATGCAGCGACTAAGTTTACCTCGCTCGGCAAGGTTATGCCTGATCCGGTGACGGTTATTGCAGGCTTTTGCAAGGCATTTGTTGTACCGATCGGTACGCATTCTATGATTATGCACATCCTCATTAGTCTGCGCCGCATGCTGATTCCGTATGCGTTCGGCGGCGTGCTCGGTGTGCTGGTCGGTGTCGTGATGGGCTGGTATAAGATTGCTGATTCTATTCTGATGCCGTACATTCAGATGTTCCGCCCGATTCCGCCGATTGCATGGATTCCGCTTTCTATTGTATGGTTCGGCTTCGGTGAAGGTTCCAAGTATTTCTTGATTTTTCTGGCATGCTTCTTTACCATTGCACTGACTACCTACAACGGCGTGCATTCGGTCGATGAAACACTGGTTCGTGCAGCGCGTATGCTGGGTGCGAAAGATAACCAGCTGTTCACTTCCATTGTACTGCCAACGACGGTTCCGTACATTTTCTCCGGTCTGCAGGTAGCACTCGGCTCTGCATGGGCCACCATTGTAGCGGCAGAGATGATTCGCTCGTCCGAAGGTGTCGGCTGGCTGATCGTAAGCGGTCAGGACGTAGGCAATATGACGCAGATCATGGTAGGCATTCTGGCGATTGCCCTGACCGGTCTGCTCATCACTACCATCATGAGAGGAGTTGAATCCAAGCTATGCGCATGGACAGTGAGAGGAAAGTAACGGCTGCTGGCGAGCCGTTGATCGAGTTCCGTGATGTGGATAAGTTTTTCGACAAACCGGAGGAAGGCCGCTATCAGGTCGTTGGAGATTTGAATATTAAGGTGCGCGAAAATGAGTTCCTTGTGTTGTTCGGCCCCGGACAGTGCGGTAAGAGTACCATCCTGAACCTGATTGCAGGCTTTGAGATGCCCTCGTCGGGGCACGTTCTCTGCATGGGCAAGGATATCACCGGGCCCGGTCCGGATCGCGGCATGGTCTTTCAGAATACGGCATTGTTTCCGTGGCTCACCGTTATGGGAAACGTGGAATACGGTCCTAAGGTACGCGGTATCAAGAAGGAAGAACGCCGCCAGAGGGCACAGCATTACATTGATCTGGTCGGCCTGCAGGGATTTGAAAATTCGTTCCCGGTCAAGCTGTCAGGCGGCATGCAGCAGCGTGTCGGCATTGCCCGTGCGTACTGCAATGAGCCGCTCGTGATGCTGCTCGATGAGCCGTTCGGACATCTGGATGCACAGACACGCTATCTGATGCAGGATGAGCTGACCCGCATCTGGCAGGCGGAAAAGCGCACCGTTATTTTTGTAACCAACAACATCGAGGAGGCAGTGTACCTCGCAGACCGCATTCTGGTGCTGCGCAACTGTCCAACCGGTGTCAAGGCAGAGTATGAGATCAACCTGCCGCGTCCCCGTAATTACACCGATCCGGAATTTCTGCGGCTGCGCCGCGAGATCGATTCGGTAGTAGATCATACGCTGTAAAGGAGGTGCCGGACAATGGCAAACAAAGAGCCTAAGGTAAAAGTGCAGAACCTGACCAAAAGGTTCGGTGACCTTCTGGTGCTGGATAATTTGAACTTTGAAGTAGAGGAAGGCGAGTTCCTGTGCATCGTTGGTCCGACCGGCTGCGGCAAAACTACTTTTCTGAACAGTCTGACTCGCCTGTATGAGCCGACGGCAGGCGACATTCTGGTAAACGGTATTCCGGTCGATCCGAAAAAGCAAAATATATCCTATATTTTTCAGGAGTATTCCTCCTTCCCGTGGCTGACTGTGGAGCAGAATATCCGCTTCGGTCTGGAAATCAAGAAAACGCCCAAGGCGGAGGCGGATGCCAATGTAGAGGAAATGCTGGATATTGTCGGTTTGACCAAATTCCGAAATTACTATCCCAGTCAGCTTTCCATCAGTATGCTGCAGCGCGTTGCTATCGCGCGTGCATTTGCAACCAAACCGGAGCTGCTTCTGATGGATGAGCCGTATGGTCAGTTGGATATAGACCTGCGCTTCAAGCTGGAGGACGAGCTGATCAAGCTGTGGAAAAAGACGGGTACGACCGTACTGTTTATCACTCACAACATTGAGGAAGCTGTATACCTCAGCCAGAAGATTATGGTGCTGACCAACAAGCCAACCTCGGTGAAAACCGTGCTGGACAATCCGCTGCCGCTTCCGCGTGACGTCGTTTCACCGGAATTTGTCGAGCTTCGCAACAAGGTCACCGACTTGATCAAATGGTGGTAATGTTATAATAAAAACCGATTCACTCAATCTCTCTTCTTTCCCCTTGATATCGTTTTGGTATCAAGGGGAAAACAGTATGAGGGGATATTTCTGAAAAGGAGTGTAAAATATGCCGCGTAATATTCTGTTGTTTATGACTGATCAGCAGCGCACAGATTATGTGGGCTATGCCGCGGACAGCTGCGTTTCCACGCCGAATATCGACTGGATTGCACAGCATGCCCATTTTACTTGCTGCAATACAACCAATCCTATCTGTTCTCCGGCGCGTACCTCGCTTATCACGGGACGATATCCGCGCCAGATTGGCACGCTGACCATGGCAGGTGATCTGTTCCCGCAGATACCGACATTTATGCAGGCCCTGCAGGGTGCAGGCTACAAGACCTACGGCATCGGCAAGTTCCATTATAATCAGACCTATCCGTGGTCTACGCCGAGAGGCTGCGGCATGGATCCGGTGGCAGGAGAACAGGACGAGAAGTCCTACGGTTATGATTTCATCTGGGAGACCGCAGGCAAGCAGCAGGTGGTTTCCAACTACTGCTTCTACGGTGATTATCTGGCGAAGAAGGGCATGCTCGAGCAGGTACGAGACTTTTTCTCGCAGAGCGGCGGCAAAAACGGCGATGTAGCGAACCACAACTATGATAAGGCGCTGCCGTGGCCGTTCGATGAGGAGGATTATATTGACGTGGTTACCGGCCGTGTGGCACGCGAGCAGCTTCGCGCGCATCCGGCGGAGCTGCCGTTCTACATGATGGTGTCCTTCTGCGGACCGCACAAGCCGTATGACGCACCGCAGCGGTATCTGGATATGTTTCCACTTGAGCGGGAGGATGATTTTATCCTGCCGGAAGGACAGATTATTTCGGATGAGGACAAGGAGAGTCTGTATCGTCAGCGCCGTTCTGCAAAGGCGATGATTCGGTTGATCGACGATCAGATAGGTGCAACACTGGATGTGCTGCGAGAGCGAGGCATGCTGGACGATACGCTGATCGTATTTACCTCAGATCATGGTGATATGCTGGGCGATCACTTCATGATTCAGAAAGGCGTGCCGTGGAAGCAGTCGGTTGGTATTCCGTTGGCGGTGCGTCTGCCGGGTGCAGCGCCTGTTGGTGAAAGCACCGCACCGGTTGAAATTTCCGACATTGCAGCAACTGCACTCGATTATGCAGGATTGGATGCACAGCGGGTGCTCAGCAGAAGCTGGCCGGCGTATAACGATATTATTCCGAGCCGTTCACTGCTGCCGGTGCTGCGTGGGGAACAAGAGCGCGTCCGTGATTTTTGCTTTAGCGAAAGCGACTTTACCGAGGAGCGTATCGACGGCGTTTCCATCACTTCAACACCATATTGGCGCGGCGCAGACGGCTGCCGAAGCAATGCGTGGCAGACTATCATCACCGAGAACAGCAAGTACATCAAATATCTCGGCTATAAGCTGGATGAGATGCCGTATGAGGAATTCTACGACCTGAAACGCGATCCGCAGGAGCGTGAAAACCGCATTGCAGATGAAACTTATCGAGAGCAGATCGAACAGGCGCGCCGTAGGCTGTCGTACATGGTGGATCATTATCCGCCGGCGCAGAAAACGTGGACAACTGCCTGTGCGGCAAATCGTCAGACGGCGAAGGACTAAGGGTGTGATCAGGTGCAGAGTATTTGTTTTCTGGTAGCGTTCGGCGCTTGTATCATCGGTAAAATATGCGGTATGGGCGGAGGCGTGATCATCAAGCCTGCACTGGATGCGCTCGGTATTATGCAGGTGACAGAAATCAATTTTCTGTCTGGGTGTACGGTTCTTGGCATGACGTGCTGGTCGGTTGGTAAATCGCTGGTGCAGCACGAGTCGCAGATTGATCTGTCGATTTCAACACCGTTGGCAATCGGTGCGGCTGTTGGCGGTATGGCAGGAAAACAGATGTTTTCTGCTGTGGCCGGTCTGTTTTTAAATGCGGATACCGCAGGCGGTATACAGGCGGCGCTGTTGTGTACCGCGACGTTTGCCACGCTGCTCTATACTATCCGCAAGGACCGATTAACCATGCTTCAAGTGCGCAATCCGGCGGTCTGCGTGCTGATTGGACTGGGATTGGGCATGCTGGGAACCTTTCTCGGTATTGGCGGCGGACCGTTTAATATGGCGGTGTTGTTCTTCTTTTTCTCTATGCCGACCAAGGTGGCGGCACAGAACAGCCTGTACATTATCCTCATCAGCCAGAGCGTCGGCATCATTACTACGGCGGTGACAGGCAGTATTCCGACATTATCTATTATTCTGCTGTGCGGTATGGTGCTGTGCGGTGTACTGGGCAGCGAAGCCGGAGGACGCATCAATAAACGTCTGAGCGACCGGCAGGCAACCCTGCTGTTTGAAGGTTCCATGCTGCTGGTGATGGTGCTCAGCGCGTGCAATATTTATCGTTTTCTGTTAAAATAAAAGCTGAGGAGGGGTGATTATGCCGCCGATCAATATTCTGATCAAGCCTGCATCGTCTGCATGTAACATGGCATGCCAGTATTGCTTTTACAAGGATGTTGCGGCACACCGGGAGCAGGAGTTCGAGGGAATGCTTTCAATCGAATCAATCGAAAAGGTGATACAGGCGGGCATGGAATATGCCGAGCATATCTGCTCCTTTGCATTCCAAGGCGGTGAGCCAACGCTTGCAGGCCTGGACTTTTACCGTCAGGTGGTGGTACTGCAAAAGCAGTATGCCAAACCGGGTGTGGAAATTCGTAATGCCATACAGACCAACGGATACACGATTGATGAGGAATGGGCCGCGTTTTTTGCGGAAAACCATTTTCTGGTGGGATTGTCGCTGGACGGACCGCCAGAGCTGCATAACCGCAATCGCACAGATGTGCAGGGAAAGGATACGTTCAATCGAGTTATGAAATCCGTGCGGCTGCTGAAAAAACACAATGTTGCGTTTAATATTCTGTGTGTCGTAACCGGACAGAATGCACGTTCGGTCGAAAAGTTGTACCGGTTTTATCGTAAACAGAATTTCAGATGGCTGCAGTTTATTCCGTGCATCGATCCGTTTGACCGGGCAGATGGTGAGCCATGCTATACGCTGACCGCAGACGGTTACGGTGATTTCCTTGTACGGCTGTTCGACCTGTGGTTCGACGATCTTCGGCACGGCGAGTATATCAGCATCCGCCATCTGGACAACTGGCTGTCCATCCTTCTGGGGGAGCGGCCGGAAGCCTGTAATATGGCAGGCTGCTGCTCGGTGCAGTTCGTTGTGGAGGGCGACGGCGGTGTGTATCCTTGTGATTTTTATGTGTTGGATGAATGGCGGCTGGGAAACATCGGAGAAACTGGTCTGGCTGATATGCAGAACAGCGAGACTGCAAAAAGATTCGTTCGGCAGTCGCTTGCCGTACCGGAGGAGTGCAAGACCTGTCAGTGGTTCGGTTTGTGCCGCAACGGCTGCCGCCGTGACCGAGATATCCTGCCGAGCGGCGTAATCGGGCAGAATATTTACTGTACGGCATACAAAAAATTCTTCTCAGAGCGATTCCGTCAGCTGGCACAATCGATTGAGTGCATTCAGCGTATGCAGTATAGGTAAAAGGGAAATCCTCATGCCATTTTGATATGCGATCCTCATGTTTTCTGCCACTCCTATTATATAGTAAGAAAAGGACCGGAATCTTCCTTCCTTTTGTTTGGCGTAAGGTGTATTTCGCGTGCCACCTCCATCTGGGTGCGTCCCTCGAAGAACCGCAGCCGGATGATACGGCGCTCGCGGTCATTCAGGCTGCGCATAGCGTCCCGCAGAGCAATACCGGCCAGCCAGTTGTCGTCCGTGTTTTTGGTGTCACCGACCTGATCCATCACGCAGACCGTGTCCGTGCCGTCGTGGAACACCGGCTCGAACAGCGACACCGGGTCGAGTATCGCGTCGAGCGCGAACACGACCTCCTCTTTCGGCACGTCCATCAGCTTGGCCAGTTCCACGATGTCCGGCTCACGCTGGTGCTCGCGGATGAATGCCTCCTTGGCCTGCAGAGCGCGGTACGCCGTGTCGCGCAGGCTGCGCGAGACTCGCATGGCACTGTTGTCGCGCAGGTAGCGGCGGATTTCGCCGATGATCATCGGTACGGCGTAGGTGGAGAAGCGTACGCCGAGTTCGGTATTAAAATTGTCGATGGCTTTCATCAGGCCGATGCATCCGACCTGAAACAGGTCGTCCGGCGATTCACCGCGGCCCTGAAACCGCTGAACAACGCTGAGCACCAGCCGCAGATTGCCGCGAATCAGCTCATCGCGTGCCTGCTTGTTTCCGGCAGCGGATTTTTTCAAAAGCTCGTCCGTCTTTTTTGCGGAGAGCACCGGCAGTCCCGATGTATTCACACCGCAGATCTCAACTTTTGTCTGCATAAAATTCCCTCCTGTTGGTCGTCACTATGAGGATACTATCTGGATTTTCCCCGCGGTCCCGGTCAAATATACCGACGAAATATTTTGCATGGGCCGGAGATTCGATAAATTTCACGTTCGCCTTGTGATATGGAACCGAGAAAGCGTTTTGCGCCCATCAGAAATTCCCTCTTGTGGGAATAGGGGGAAAGGGTGTATAATAAATTCAAGAGAATGCCTGTTTGCGGTGTCATACTGCACACAGGCGATTGAAAACGAAGGAGAATGCAATATGTTTGAAAATCTGATTGCAGCACTCAAGGCTGACAAGCGCAAGATCGTATTCACCGAAGGCCCGGACGCTCGTATCCTCGAAGCGGCTGCACGCCTGAAGAAGGACGGCCTGATGGATTCCATCCTGGTCGGCAATGTTGACGAAGTAAAGGCTGCTGCTGCAAAGGGCGGCTTCGATATCGAGGGCATGGAGATCATCGACCCGGCTACCTACCCGGAGATGGACGCTATGGTAGCTAAGATGGTAGAGCTCCGCAAGGGCAAGATGAGCGAGGAAGACTGCCGCGCTGCACTGTCCAAGGGCAACTACTTCGGCACCATGCTCGTTAAGATGGGCAAGGCTGACGCTCTGCTCGGCGGCGCTACCTACTCCACCGCTGACACCGTTCGTCCGGCTCTGCAGCTGATCAAGACCAAGCCGGGCGCACACCTCGTAAGCTCCTGCTTTATTCTGGTCCGCGAGAAGGACGGCGTAGAGGAGAAGCTGGCTATGGGCGACTGCGCGATCAACATCGACTATCCGGATTCTGTTGATAAGGAAGGCAACGTAACCCTGAAGGGCAGCCAGAAGCTGGCTGAGGTTGCAATCGAGACCGCAAACACCGCTAAGGCTTTCGGCATCGACCCGAAGGTTGCTGTTCTGTCCTTCTCCACCAAGGGCTCCGGCAAGGGCGGCACGGTTGCTCTGTCCCGCGAGGCTACCGAGTACGCTAAGGAGATGAACCCGGAGCTGGCAATCGACGGCGAGCTGCAGTTTGACGCTGCCGTATCCCCGGTTGTTGCTGCTACCAAGTGCAAGGGCTCTCCGGTTGCAGGCCAGGCTAACACCTTCATTTTCCCGTCTATCGAGGCTGGCAATATCGGCTACAAGATCGCTCAGCGTCTGGGCGGCTACGCTGCTTACGGCCCGATTCTGCAGGGTCTGAATGCGCCGATCAACGATCTGTCCCGCGGCTGCAACGCTGACGAGGTTTACCAGATGGCGATCATCACCGCTGGCCTGAAGTAATTTCAGCACACACATAATTGCATAAGTAAGGAATCCGCCGACGTGAAAAGTGAATCGCGTCGGCGGGTTTTGCTTTTTCAGTGGGGAGGGAAAGCGTATGAAACGGAAGATTATAGCTGTTATTGCAGGTATTCTGATTTTTGGATGGGCATATTGGCTTGTGCCGTATTCGCCGATACCGGATACGGTGAATATCACGGAAATGCGGGTGTATCAGCTTGACAGGGGAGAATACGCTGATGATTTCACCGAGCGGGTTGATACAGATACCGTACGCGAACTGCTTACGCATATTCGGGCACGTCGTATACCGAGTCTGCGGCTTGAGGGGATACAGGAAGGCAGTTTTGTCGTTGAGGTGAAATACTGGGATAAAACTATGTGTATCAATCTCGGCGAACCGGGTGGACCGGATTATGTGTATGACGGTATATTGCGTCATACGCTGTGGATGCACAAGGTGTCCGGCGGTGAGGAACTGCTCACGTTGCTGGCGGACAGCTACTACAACAAAGGGGAGGGATAGCGATGAAACGAAGGATAGTATTTGCATTGATAAGTGTGCTGATTTGTGTGGGAGCAGCGGTTTGGCTTGTACCGTACACGCCTATGCCGGATACAGCAGAGATTGTGGACGTGCTGGTACTCCATGTTCATGCGGGAGATACGGCTGAGGACATCACCGGGCAGGTCGATACGAACGCCGTATGCGAACTGCTGCCGCAAATCAGAGCGCGCCGTCTGCCGAGTTATCATCGTGGCATCAGCGAAGACTGCTATCAGATTCAGGTGGTATACGGCGGTAAAACAGTATGTTTCAGCCTCGGTGAACCGAGTTATGCGTATGAGGTCACAGAAAGTATGTCACCGTGGGTGCATAAGCTGTCCGGCAGCGAGAAGCTTCTTGCGCTGCTTGATAAACAATAAAAGGGAGGAACCGACATGAAAAAACGAATCGCATTTGTATTGGTGGGCATACTGGTGTGCGTCGGAGCAGCGGTTTGGCTTGTGCCGTACACGCCTATGCCGGACATGGACGGCTTCTGGAACGTGCGTATCTGGCGCGTCAATGGCGCGGATATGACCGAACTGACCGAGCAGGTCAATCAAACGGCTCTGCGCGAAGCGCTGACACAGGTGCAGGCCAAACGTGTTCCGCGTTCGCAGCATAGCTTCTCGATGGATAAGGTCAGCTACGAAATCATCGCGGTGTATAATGATACGCCGACCTTCCTTAATATCGGTGAACTTAATTTTGTGTACAACGGCAACGGCTGGGTGCATGATTTGAAAAACGGCAGTGAGATTCTTACTCAGCTGGATGAAATTTGCAATTCGTAACAACAACGCTGTGATGCAATCTACCTGAACAGATTACCGTAGGGGCAGACCAATGTGTCCGCCCTTTTTCATAGGTGGCGGTTCGCTTAGGGCGCACACATTGGTGCGCCCCTACGATGCTGTGTATAGCTGAGTAAAATCGGTGCAATTTAGAGAGAAACGGCGGGATGACCCCATCCCGCCGTTCTACAGAGAACACATACGCAAACAAATGCAAAACAAAAGGACTGCCCGTCTCGGTCAGTCCTTTTTACAGCAGCGACAGCTGTCCATCTGCGAGATTTACAATTTTCAGTCCGCTCTGCTCAGCCATATGCACGGTCTGCGCGGTACCGCCTGACCGTCCATCATAGTAACAGATGAGCCTTGACGATGCATCCACCATAAACCGGTTGCGCGCGGCAAAGCACCCGGCGTGATAGCTCCGCGAGAGCGCGTATACCTTATCTGCGGCGAGCAGGCAGCGGTTGAACCGGCGCTTCCACTCGAGCGGAAACCGATCGGCCTGTCCGTCGAACGGCACAGCACACAGCAGCTGCACCGGGAGTGCGGCGCGCGCGCGCAGAACAGCTTCGGCGGCCCACAGATCAAAGCCGGTGGACATGCCGGAGAGAAACCGTGTATAGCCGTCAGCGGCGGCCTCTGCGACCGCAGCATCGAGTGCGGCGAACAACTCGCGCGCAGCGGGACAGTCCTCGTTCCGGAACGGCATTTTTTCAATTCGGTAGCCGGAAAAGCAGCAGGTCACCGGACGCAGATCCGCCATGACACACCCTCCAATCAGAACAAATGTTCTATTTTTATCAGTATACAATAGATGAAGCCAAAACGCAAGTTGTAAATTTGATAAAAAGCTGATATGATAAGTACAGCAAAATCTACCGACACAGGGGAGGGACGCAATGAACGGTCAAAACCGATGGCTATATCTGATCAAGCGCATGGTTTACCGCTTTTTTGATGACGGCATTCCGCAGTCTGCGGCAGAGCTTTCGTATTTTCTGCTGTTTTCCATGTTCCCGCTGCTGATGTTCGTCAACTCCATGCTCGCACAGCTTGACCTGTCAATCGAGGGGATGCAGCCGGTGCTGGAAATGCTGCCGAAAAGTCTGCAGCAGCTCATAGGCGGCTATATTCAGCAGCTGACCAGCACGCCGTCGTTCAGCCCGATGATCGTCGGTCTGGGTCTGACGCTGTATTTCCTGTCCCGTGCGGTGCGCTCAATGATGCGCACGGTCAACGATATTTACCACGTTGAAATCTCGCGCGGCATGGTCAAGGACGTGCTCATTTCGTTCGGTATTACGGCGGGCTTTCTTGTTTCGGTTGTGTGCAGCTTTGTGCTTGTCGTCGCCGGACGAACCATCATCCGCGTTGTACCGAAATATCTGCCGGTGCCGCCGGCTGTGATGGACGGACTGCATGATGCCAGCTTCTGGGTGATGATCGCGTTTATTTTCGTGTTTCTCATGCTGTTCAACAAGGTTGTGCCCAATCTGCACCTTAGGTTCCGCGAGGTGTGGCCGGGTGCACTGTTTTCACTGGTAGCATGGATTCTGGTCTCGCTTGGATTTTCGTTCTATGTGGACAATATGGCGCGGTATTCCGTGCTGTACGGCTCTCTGGCGGCGATTATCGTACTGATGCTGTGGCTGTATATCGTCAGCATGATCCTGCTGATGGGTCCGCAGCTGAATCATACACTGGTGGTCATGCGCCTGTATCGATTGGAAAATCAGAAGCATTTGTAAGTCAAAAACGGTGCGGACGCGCACTGAAAATAGAGAAAACACGGAGGAAAAGGATATGAAAGTTGTAGCAATCAACGGCTCGCCGCGCAAGGGCGGCAACTGTGCGCAGATGCTCGAGGTGCTCGGCAAGGTGCTCGAGCAGGAGGGCATCGAGTTTGAGGTATGTCAGCCGGGGGCGAAGGTGCATCCGTGCATGGCGTGCTATCACTGCCTGGACAACGGCACGCTGCGCTGCGTGCAGGACGACGACGGTGTAAATGAAATCATCGCCAAGTGCATTGAGGCGGACGGCATCGTGCTCGCGTCTCCGGTGTACCACGGCGGCATTGCGGGCGGTATGAAGTGCGTGCTCGACCGTCTGATTCTGGCGGCAGGCTGCGGCGATAATCAGCTGAAGCACAAGGTCGGTGCGGCGCTGTGTACGCTGCGCCGTTCGGGCGGCATGGAGACCTACCAGCAGCTGCTCGGCACGATCAACACCATGGAGATGGTGCTTGTCACCTCGGACTACTGGAACGCCGTACACGGCGCAGACAAGGGCGAGGCTGTGCAGGATATCGAGGGCGTTGAAGTCATCGAAAAGCTGGGCCGCAATATCGCATGGATGCTCAAGGTGATCGACAAGGCCGGAATCGAGCCGCCGGAAAGCCGTCCGCGCACGATGATGAACTTTATCCGCTGATCCGTATGGTTATCCGTTAAACAAAAATTGCAGAGTTCCAAAAGGCACAATGAGAAACTCATTGTGCCTGAGGCTGTCGAAAAACTTCGTTTTCCGAACAGCCTCTCGCTCGAAACCACGCTTTCGAGCGAATCTCGAAGAAAAACCGCGTCCTGCGGACACATTTTTTCTTCCCTTGTATAAATTCCGAGATACATGCTCCCGGAATTTATGAATTTGCAAAGCAAATTCGATTGAATGCGTGCTGCCGCACGAAGCATAAAAATCGAATATTGCTTTTTCGACAAGCTGAGGCACAATGAGAAACTCATTGTGCCTTTTTATGCATAAATTTATCAAATTTGTGGGCATATCCGGTGTAACTGCTGAGATATGCGAAAAAATTTACGAATTATTAACGGAACTGTGCAAAAAATGTCATGTAAACGCGAGTGGATTCTGATACAATAAATATATCACACAATACAGTAAAAGGGAGGAATCATCATGACACCGGAACACGATATTTTACAGGTCACGCCGCGTGTGGAAGCGCTGGCGGCGCTCTGCCGCTCGAACAGCCGCATTGATCCGGCGTTGTACCGCAAGTACGATGTCAAGCGCGGTCTGCGCGACATCAATGGACAGGGCGTACTGGCCGGTCTGACCAACATTTCGGACATTATCTCCCGCAAGGAGATAGGCGGCGAAATCGTGCCCTGTGAGGGCGAGCTGTACTATCGCGGCATTCGCATTCAGGATCTGGTGCAGGGCTTCATCCGTGACGGCCGCAAGGGTTATGAGGAGGTTGCCTATCTGCTGCTGTTCGGTGAGCTGCCGGATGCCAAGAGTCTGGGCGATTTCAAGGCTCTGCTGGCACAGGGACGCACGCTGCCGACCAATTTCACGCGCGATGTTATCATGAAGGCGCCGACGCATGATATGATGAACAGCCTGTCGCGCAGTGTGCTCACGCTGGCATCCTACGACAGCAACGCGGATGATATCAGCCTGCCGAACGTGCTGCGGCAGTGCCTGATGCTGATTTCGGTCTTTCCGATGCTGGCTGTGTATTCCTATCACGCCTACAATCACTACGAGTGCGGCGGCAGCATGTACATTCACTACCCGTCGGACAGTCTGTCTACTGCGTCCAACTTCCTGCGCATGCTGCGCCCGGATATGCAGTACACGCCGCTCGAGGCCAGCGTGCTCGATCTGGCGCTTGTGCTGCACATGGAGCACGGCGGCGGCAACAACTCGTCGTTCACAACACACGTTGTCACGTCCTCCGGCACGGATACCTATTCGGCTATTTCTGCGGCGCTCGGTTCACTGAAAGGCCCGAAGCACGGCGGAGCGAACTACAAGGTCGTGCAGATGTTCGAGGATATGAAGAAAAACGTGTCGGACACCACGGATGAGCAGGCAGTCGCGGACTATCTTGTCAAGCTGCTGCGCCGTGAGGCATTTGACCAGAAGGGACTCATCTACGGCATGGGCCACGCTGTGTACTCGATCTCGGACCCGCGTGCGCAGGTATTCCAATCCTTCGTCGGTCAGCTGGCGCACGAGAAGGGCAGAGATGCGGATTTCGCGCTGTACACCATGGTCGAGGAGGTGGCGCCTCGGGTTATCGCGCAGGAACGCCACATCTATAAGGGTGTGTCCGCAAATGTTGATTTTTACTCAGGTTTTGTGTATTCCATGCTGGGTTTGCCGCCGGAATTGTACACGCCGGTGTTCGCGATGGCGCGTATCGTCGGCTGGAGCGCCCACCGCTTGGAAGAGCTGATCAACACGGATAAGATCATCCGTCCGGCGTACCGCTGCGTGCAGCCTGCGGAGCCTTATATTTCTCTTAAGGAACGCTAAGACTTAATATAATAAAGAAAGCAGGTGCTGTAAGCGTAAATTACAGCACCTGTTATTATAGATATAAGATTTGAGGCAATACCGCATAATTGAACAAGAGTGATTTGCGAGTGAATTTTGCGTACTGACGAGGCACAGTTTTGCGGTAATACTTGATGTATTACCGTGAAACTTCGGCAGCGCGGACGGAACTCTCGCAAGGAACCGAAGCCAAAGTCAGGACACAAAATTTTCGCAAAGCACCGCGGCTTTAATGGTGCGGTGTTGCCTTAACCAATATTGAGCGCTTCGCGCAGCACCTGCAGGCTGGCGAGATGACCGTCGAGCATGGAGAGCGTCAAATCTTCCATTTCAAGGGAAATCTCATCGTTGTAGCCAGACATGCGGACAACCGAGAAAAACTCCTTCCACCACTTGGCATCGTGTCCCGCGCCGACGGCAACATAGTTCCACGAGCGTCGGGCAAATGCGTCGATCGGCTTGGTATCCAGCATGCCGTTTGGCTGCCAGTAGCGGCGCTCCGGCCGCGAATCCTTGCCGTGAATATGGTAAATCGCGCCGTGCTCACCGAGCACGCGGGCCGCTTCGATCGGATCGCCGCCCATCCAGAACAGGTGGGACGGATCGAGGTTCATGCCGATCATCGGACCGACAGCCTCACGCAGACGGAGCAGCGTTTCCGGGTTGTAAACCAGCTGCATACCGTGGTTTTCGAGCGCGATTCGCTCGATTCCGCAATCCTCCGCCAGCTTAACAAGGTTTTTCCATGCGGGAATCGCAACCTGATTCCACTGGTAATCCAGAATGTCCTGCGTCTCTGGCGGCCACGAGGTCGTGATCCACACCGGCGTTTTATCGCCCTCGCAGCCGACCGGCAGACCGCTCATCATAACGATCTTCTTTACTCCGAGCTGATGCGCCAGCTCGAAGGTTTTCTTGGTTACATCCATGTCCTTTTCATACGCGAGCGGGTTGCCCGAGCAGTTGAGCGCGCACAGCTCCAGCCCCTTTTTACGCATGGCGTCATACCATTTTTCACGGGCGGTCTTGTCGCTTACCAGAAGGTCGAGGTCACAGTGCGGCGCACCCGACCAGTTGCCGGTGCCGATTTCAATAGCGGCAATTTTCTGCTCCACGCAGAAATCGAGCATCTGCTCATAGGGCATATCCAGCGTGCAGGTTTTGATAGCAAGCTTCATTGTCGTATTCCTTCTCTCATTAGGATACTGTAATTTTACCACATTGTAACCTTTGGTGGCAAGAGATGTCTCCAAAATGTGCCCAAAACGACCATGAAATTTCCATGATTTTATGGGAAAAATGCCGTAAGAAAAATAAAAATGCACAATGCACGGCGTCGGATTTTCAAATGTCACAGCAGGAATTTGTGAATGTGTACAAAACGGAATGTGTGAAAATCACCACCTCTTACAAAAATAACAACGAAGGGTTGCCAAAACGATATTATTGCATTAAAATATTACCAGAACGTTGGAGCGTTCCTAAGTCCCACAGCAGTGGGAACCGACCGCAGAGCAGACAACATGAGAGACTGTCTGCTCCGCATAAAAAAGGAGAGAGGTTTTATCATGAAGAAGAGATTACTTGCTATGCTGATGACCGGCGCTATGGTTGCAAGCCTTGCAGCTTGCGGCGGCGGTTCTTCCACCCCGTCTACGGACGACAAGACCGGCGGCAATAAGGCTGGCACCACTTCCGGCTGCTCTGTTGACGTTATCCTGAAGACGACTGCTTCCGAGTACTGGAGCTACGTTAAGGCTGGCGCTGAGGCTTACTCCAAGGACAACCCGGACGTAAAGGTTGAGGTTAAGGGCGCTACCTCCGAGACCGCTTACGACGAGCAGCAGAATATGATCGAGACCGACCTGAACTCCGGTGCATACGATGCATTCGTTATCGCTCCGCTGCAGGCTGACCTCGTTAAGACCCTGATCGCTGGCCAGACCGCACCGATCGTTGCTGTTGATACCAACATCGACGCACCTGAGGTTCTGTCTTTCGTAGGCACCGGCAACGAGGATGCTGCTGCAATGGGCGGCAAGGCTGCTGTTGAGGCTGCTAAGGCTGCTGGCTGGGATAAGGTTCAGGCTATCGCAATTTCCGGTGTACAGGGCGACGGCACTGCTACCGCTCGTCTGACCGGTTATGAGAAGGGCGTTACCGAGGCTGGCGGCGAGTTCCTGAAGGACGAGATCCAGTACGCTGACGCTGTTGCTGATAAGGCTGCTACCTCGATGGAAGCAATCATGCAGAACCATCCGAAAGGCGTCGCTATCATCGTCTGCAACAACGACGATATGGCTATGGCTGCTGCTCGTGCTGCAAAGGGCAACGCTGCTTACGAGAAGACCATCTTCGTTGGTTTCGACGGCATCCAGTCCGCTTGCAACGCTATCCTGTCTGGCGAGGAGACCATGTCCGTTGCTCAGGAAGCATACGACATGGGCTACAAGGCAGTTGAGGCTGCTGTAAAGGCTGTTAACGGTGAGAAGCTGGAGAAGTTCATCGACTCCGGTTGCTCCGTTGTCAACAAGGATAACGCTCAGGAGCGTCTGGATACCCTGAAGGGCTACATCGGCTAAGCAATCCATCCCACACGCTTGTGGTTTTCCATTAGTTCCAGCATTTAAGTGAACGAGAAGAAACCCCTGCTCGATTTTAATCTCTGCAGGGGTTCTCTTTTCAAACATGCTCCCGCGGACAAGAAATGGTAAAGAGCTTGCACTGGGCAGGCTTTTCCTTAGGGAACTGAACCGAGAACAGTTTACTTTGTCCCGCACTTCATCTCGGAGAAGAAAAGGTGATATGCAAATGAGTGAATACGTAGTAGAACTGAAAAACGCGACCAAGCGTTTTCCGGGCGTAGTGGCTCTGAAAAACATGCAGCTTTCCGTCAAGCCGGGCGAGATCCTCGGCCTGATCGGTGAGAACGGCGCAGGCAAATCTACGCTGATCAAGGTGCTGACTGGTGTACATCAGGCAGACGAGGGTCAGATTTTCGTAGACGGCGTCGAGCAGCATTTTAAGGACCCGAACGATTCGGCAGCGGCTGGCATCGCGTGCGTATATCAGGAGCTTAATATTGAGAAGCTGCTGAGCATTACTGACAACATTTTCATCAACAAGTGGATTAAAAAGGGTACTCTGCTGGATTACCCGACCATGCATAAAAAGGCAAAGGAAGTTATGGCTTCGCTCGGTCAGGACGTAGACCCGACCAAGCCGGCAGGTAACTTTGGTATGGGCGTACAGCAGATGATCGAGATCGCGAAGGCGGTTCTGATCAACGCAAAAATGATTATTATGGACGAGCCGACCTCCTCTCTGGGCGAGAAAGAGGTTGAGCAGCTGATGAAGACGTGCCGTGAACTGAAGGCACGCGGCATCGGCATCGTCTTTGTATCCCATAAGCTGGAGGAGCTGTTCGAGCTGTGCGACCGCGTTGAGGTTATCCGTGACGGTGAGTTCATCGCAACCAAGCCGATCGATCAGTGGGATAATGACTCCCTGATCACCGCAATGGTAGGTCGTTCGCTGGACAACCAGTTCCCGAAGGAATTCGGCGAAAAGTCCAAGGAGCCGATGCTCGAGGTTGACAACGTTGTTGAGGCAGGCGTCCTGAACGATGTATCCTTCAAGGCATACGGCGGACAGATTCTGGGCTTTGCAGGTCTGGTCGGCGCCGGCCGTACCGAGATCATGCGCGCAGTATTCGGCGCAGATCCGATCGACAGCGGCAAGATCAAGATCAAGGGCAAGGAAGTACATATCAAGTCCCCGCGTCAGGCGATCCATCACGGCATTGCGTTCCTCACCGAGGACCGTAAGGGACAGGGTCTGGTACTGGCTCAGACCATTCGCACCAACCTGATTCTTGCTAACATGAAGGGCTTCTCTTCGGGCTTGTTCCTGAACGAAAAGAAGATCCTCGAGGCAGGCGAGCAGAACATTGCGTCGCTGCGCATCAAGACCCCGTCGATCGACGAGATCGTAGGCCAGCTGTCCGGTGGTAACCAGCAGAAGGTCGTAATCGGCAAGTGGGTCAACACGGATGCAGAGATCTTTATCTTTGACGAACCGACCCGTGGTATCGACGTCGGCGCAAAGGTCGAGGTTTACAACGTAATGAACAGCCTTGTCAAGCAGGGCAAGTGCGTTATCATGGTATCTTCGGAAATGCCTGAGATCCTCGGCATGTCCGACCGCGTAATCGTAATGCGCGGCGGCGAAGTAATGGCCGAAGTAGACCGTGACAGCGAACATTTCAATCAGGAAGACCTTATGAAGGCAGCTTGGGGAGGTAAATTAGATGACTAAATCGAAGAAATCCAGCAGTTTGATGTCTTATGCTGGTACTTTTGGCGCACTGGTAATCCTTTGTGTAGTTCTGGCGATCGCTTCGCCGAACTTCTTTAAGTATTCCAACATGATGTCTGTTCTCAAGCAGACCTCGTTCAATGCACTGGTATCCACCGGTATGCTGCTCTGCCTGATCACCGCCGGCATCGACCTGTCCGTAGGTGCGAACGCAACGTTCGCTGCCTGCCTTGCAGGTATGCTGGTTAACAAGGACATGAACAATCCGGTTCTGCTGCTGGTTGTTGCCATCGTTGGCGGCACCCTGATCGGTTGGATCAACGGTATGCTTCTTACCCGTCTGCACCTGCCGCATCCGTTCGTATCTACCCTCGGTATGAAGAACGTACTGTGGGGCGGTGCGCTGATCATCACCAACTCTCAGATGGTATCCTTCTCCGGTAATGATGCTGTTATGTGGCTCGGTTCTTCGACCGTAGCCGGCTTCCCGGTATCCTTTATCGTAGTACTTGTCATCTACGTTATCATGCACATCCTGCTGACCAAGACCGCTCTGGGCCGTTCCATCTACTGTGTAGGCGGCAACCCGGAAGCAGCTCGTCTGTCCGGTATCAACTCCGCTAACGTGCTGACCTTCTGCTACACCCTGTCCGGTTTCATGGCAGCTCTGGCTGGTATCGTATCCATCGGTCGTTCCGGTATCTGCAACGGCGTTAACGCTATTCAGCCGTACGATACCGACGCAATCGCAGCCTGCATCATCGGCGGCGCATCCTTCATGGGCGGCAAGGGCACCATGGTTGGTACCATGCTCGGCGCGCTGATCATCGCTGTTCTGCGTAACGGCTTCTCCCTGCTGTCCGTTTCTTCGGCAGTACAGAACCTCGTACTCGGCCTGGTTATCATCGGCGCCGTACTGCTCGACGTTACTCGTGAGCGCATGGCTGCTAAGGCTCGCCGTCTGGCTGCTAAGTAATCAGTCCGCGCATATCAAACAAAAAAGAGTCGCTGTAAAGCGGCTCTTTTTTGTTGTGTAAATCGTTATCTGATTACTAAAGTATTGGAAATGGGAGCCAACCTTTGGCTGGGGGACCAAAAGGATAGACACCTAAGGTTTCTATCCTCTTGGGACTCCATCTTCCTTTATTTCTTAGTTTGGCGCAGATCAGAGAACGGCGACCGCTTCGATATGGGGAACGGCAGTCGGGTTACCATTGCGTGTCTTTCGCAAACTATTCGCAGTTCACAGATAGCGTACTGCTACACATGCGGGTTATTCTTCACAGGCGCGACATAACAGTGTCGCGCAACTCGTTGGCTTGGATATTTTGCACGACACCTACGAATTGCACTCGTTATACCGTAGGGTGTGACGACTCGGCGCACCGCTTGTATCCGACCTGCACAATCTATCCCGTAGGGGCGGCCATTGGCCACCCACACAACGGTAAACCGTCACGTCAATTTTCCATTCTCCATTATCAATTCTCAATTACTGCAAATCGCTAAATGCAATCTCTCGTTACAACATCTCCTGCGTAATCAACCGCAGATCGGTATAATACAGCTCCCGTTTGGGCTGCACGCCGCGCAGCAGCATTTGATACATCGCCAACACGGCGTGGAACGATTCCTGCGAGAATGACTGACCGATCACGAAATCCACCGTTCCCTCGCGCAGATACCGCTTCGCGGTTGGCGTGAGGTCGTTGCAGACGATATGCGGACGGGTGGTGCGCCGCGCTTTTCGGATGCCCGCGATGCAGCCGGAGAGCGGCTGGCAGGCCATATAGACGGCGTGCAGGCGGCTGTCGGCCTGAAGCGCCTGCGCGACGAGTTCACCGGTGAGTTCAGGCATTTCGTTGGTTTCGATCACGCGGTAGGCATCTTCGGAGAAACCCAGCTCGAGCAGCCGGCGGCAAAAGCCGTCCACGCGGCCTTTGTGGGCCTCCATACGCAGATTTCCGGTGACAATGAGAACGTGCTCGGGCGGGCGGATGAGCCGCGCCATGACACCGGCGGCGATAGCGCCTGCGCGGACAAGATCCTGTCCGGCGTGGCACAGACGGCCGCTGTGCGGCACATCGGCATCATAGGTGATGACGGTAACGCCTTTCTGCACCGCCTGCTCGATGGCGGCGCGGACCTCCGGCGTATTCTCGGCACGGATAATGAGTCCGTCCACGCCGGAACGAATCTGTTCGTCCATCGCGCGGAGCAGCTCCTGCATCGTCATGGTGCGCAGCGGCTGCTCGGTCAGTATAAACGCCGGATCGGCGATATAGCGCAGTGCCTTGCGAATGCCGCTGACGATCTGCCGGTTGAAGTGCCCATCCGTCCATTGCGGAATGAGAATAGCCGCTTGCCTGCAATCTGCCGATTTCGGCGGCACTGGAGACTGGTAGCCGAGTTTTTCTGCGGCACGGACAACTTTTTCGCGTATCATCGGATTGACGTTGGGGCGTCCGTGCAGCACACGGTCCACCGTGCCGCGCGACACACCGGACAGCTCTGCGATTTTTTGTATGGTAACTGCCATTGACACATTCTCCTTTTCTACTTCAAAGTATAGGGGAGAGCAGCGCTGACGTCAAGTATAACTACGCACAGTGCACAATCAAAAATGCACTGTCATCTGCTTTTGAGCCTTCATTTTGCCATAAATTTGCGGTGCTTTTTTAGGCAGGCTACCAATGTTTTGGTGGGACGGTTGACCGTGACGGCGGGATTGCGGTACAATGTATACAATGAAGAAAAAAGTGTGAAAAAACGCGGGAATCCGCGAGTATTAACGAGATTTTAAGCGATTATTCTTGCTGTTAAAAGGAGAGGATCAGCATGCTGAATATTGGTGTTATTGGCTGCGGCGCAATTGGCCGCGATCACATTCGACGCCTGACGGACATTGTTCCGGGCTGTCAGGTTGTTGCCTGTGCAGACTATTTTGAAGAAGCTGCGATTAAGGTTGCGGCGCAGTACGAAGGCATGAAGGCATACAAGACCGGCGAGGAGCTGATTGCAGCACCGGAGGTGCAGGCGGTCGTTATCACCTCGTCCGACCCGAGCCACGCAGGCTATGTGCTCGAGGCTCTCAAAGCGGGCAAGCAGGTGTTCTGCGAGAAGCCGCTGGCACAGAGTGCCGCCGACTGCGAGAAAATCATCGCGGCCGAGACCGCACACGGCAAGCGTTTGGTACAGGTCGGCTTTATGCGCCACTATGACCGCGGCTACGCCGAGATGAAGCGCATCATCGACTCCGGTGAGCTGGGTGCGCCGCTGATGATTCACGCGTGCCACCGTAACGTGTCTCAGCCGGACGGCTTCCAGACCGAGATGGGCGTTTCCAACGTTGCAATCCACGAGCTGGACATATGCCGCTGGCTGCTCGGCGATGAGTATAAGAGCGGTCAGGTGCTCAAGGTGCGCCAGTCCGCGTGCTCTACCAAGGGTTACGACAACCCGCAGATCGTGCTGCTGGAAACCCAGTCCGGTGCGCGTATTGACGTAGAGGTTCAGGTTGCGGACGCTTACGGTTACGACATCCAGTGTCAGGTCGTCTGCGAGAAGGGCACAGTCAACCTGCCTGATCCGTATGCGGTTGTCAAGCGCTCGAACGCAACCCGTTCGTTCCCGATCCTGACCGACTGGAAGGACCGCTTTATTGAAGCCTATGACATTGAGCTGACCCATTGGGTCAAGACACTCGAGGAGAAGGGTGAGCCGGATGGTCCGTCCGCATGGGACGGCTACGCTGCCTGCGTCGCAGCAGACACGCTCAACCGTTCCCGCGGCACGAATCAGTTCCTGCCGATCGAGATGATGGATAAACCTGCTCTCTACAAATAATCTCTCATATATAAGAAAAAGGACCGCCCCAGCGGTCCTTTTTCTTTTATATTGGGTTATACGGTCAGCTTTTCCGCTTGATATGCGGCACGGATAAACAGGGCAAGCAGCACAAGGCTGGCAATCTGCGAGAGAAAAATCGGAATGGAAGTTGGCAGCATGCGCAGCAAAATGTTGATAAGGGAAAGATAAAAGCACCAGCGAATACGCTTGGGCGGAAAGTCGTAGCCGCGCTCTGTACAGACATCGTCCAGTCCGGTGTACAGCCAGAACTGCGAGACATAGGCTGCGATCACACCGGCAAGTGCGATCAGGCTGAACAGCAGATAAAACGTGCTGGGTGTATACGGCGGCGTGTCGCTCGGAACGAGCGTCATGGCCAGCAGGCCGACAACGGTTGCCGCCACGCTGAGCACAGTGGCTGTGAACGCACGCTGCAGGCGCTCGGACACGCGGCTGAACCGGTAAAACGGATAAAACTGCACGAGGGTGCAGAATATACCGAGAATGCCGGTAACGGTGAGCGCTGCACCGTTTGTACCGTTCAAAGTGACGGAGCCGCTGAATTGTCCAAGCACCAGTGAAACGGCGCTGCACAGCCAGAACATGGAAAGCCAGCGGGCAATGGGAATGTTGTTGTTCATAATCTCTACCTCCTTGCCATTATAATAGCAGAGAAGATGAAAATATGCAAGAAAAAGCAGAGCCTTTCGACTCTGCTTTTGTGCGATTTTACAATATATTAATACTGTACCTGAACCGGCTTGCCGGAGTGGAACGAATCCGTAATCGCGTAGGTAACGAGGGTTGCCTTGGTGCCGTCGTAAACGGTCAGCTCGGGCTTGCGGTCCTTCTGGATGCAGTCGATGAAGTCCACCATTTCGAGCAGGTAAGCCTCTGCGAAACGCTGCGGGAAGTTCTCGACGATCTCCTGACGGGCACCGTACTGATCGTAAACCATTACACGGTCCTTCCACGGTACACCGGCTACGCGGATATGCGCCTCGGTGCCGACGATTTCGGTCTCGGTGTGGTAGCCGTGCGGCGCAGTACGGCCAACGTGCAGGAAAGCGACCGTGCCATTGTCAAACTTGAGCATTGCCATGCCGGTCTCGGTGTCGCCGTTCTCGGCAAACTCGGGGTGCTTAAAGTTGGTGCCTGCGGCGTAAACCTCGGTAACCTCACCGCCGAGGAACCAGCGCATCAGGTCAATGTCGTGCGAAGCCGCGTCGATGAAGATGCCGCCCGAGGTCTTGGAGAACTTGATGCAGCTCTCGACCAGTGCTTCCGGGTCCAGACCGGTAGCCTTTACCAGATACGGCTTGCCGATGCGGCCTGCGTTGATCTGTGCCTTTGCATCCGCATAGGACGGATCGTAGCGGCGCATAAAGCCAAGGAAGAAGATCTTGTCCTGGTGACGTTCAACAGCAGCCTCAGCGCGCTTGCACTCCTCAAGCGAGCAGCCGAGCGGCTTGTCGGTGAAAACGTGCTTGCCTGCATCGAGCGCGTACTCGATCATCCAGCAGTGCTCCGGAGAGGAGGAGACGATAACGACAGCTTCAATGTCTGCCTCATCAACCATTTTCTTGTAGTCCGTGGTGGTGTACTCCACCTTGAGGTAGTCCTTTGCCCAGTCCAGCTCCTTCTGCACGAGCGAGCAGGCAGCGACCAGCTTGCAGCCGGGAATCTTGAACGCAAGATTCTGCGCGTGTACCGAACCGAGACGGCCCAAACCAACGATGCCAACTTTGATTTCCTTCATGTTTGTTCTCCTTTTTATAGAGCGGATTTTCTCTCTACGGCAATCGAACGATTGCCTGTCTCTCTCATAATAATTTTATCACTGTGTGAACGCGAACGCAAGGAAAAACGACCAAATCAGAGCATTTTTCATACGGTGAAAATTGGCATTTCAGCACTCGGCAGACGAGTGTGATAAAATTCCGACCATCATTTCATAAATTGTTCACAAACAGCACTTGACTTTGTCCGTATGTGGTGGTAAATTAAGTTTAGCACTCGGGGAGATGGAGTGCTAACAACCGAAAGAAAGGAGTCTGCTTCGGTGGAGCTTTCGGAACGTAAAAAGCAAATACTCAAAGCCATCATCGGCGATTACATCCGCACGGCTGAACCGGTTGGCTCCAAGGCATTGACCGAGGGACACGAGCTGCCGTTCTCGTCCGCCACCATCCGCAATGAGATGAGTGAACTGGAGGACATGGGCTACCTCGAAAAGCCGCACACCTCTGCGGGGCGAATCCCCTCACCGCAGGGTTATCGACTGTATGTGGATGAACTGATGGAGCGTCCGGCCGACAATGCGGAGGACGGAAACGCACTGCAGAACAGCGTGCTTACCAAGGTACGCGAGCTTGACCACCTCATTCAGGAAGCCGGCAAGCTGCTCACCAGTCTGACGAATTACGCGTCGGTTGCTATCACACCGGCCATGACGCAGATCGCCATCCGGCAGTTTGAGATCATTGCAGTCGATAAGATGAATTTCGTAATCGTAGTAGTTACGGATTCGGGCACGGTCAAGAATAAAATGGTCCGCACGGTGGCCGAGGTCTCCAAGGATGAGGCCGAGCTGCTCACCTATGTGCTCAACCAGACGTTGACCGGACTGCCGCTCTCGAGCATCACCGCCGAGCGATTCGACATTGTGCGCCGCGCCGCGGGATTGACCGCGCTGCTCGCTCCGGTGGCCGAGTACATCGCAGAGCTGATCACCGAGCTGAGCGACCAGAAGGTTTACCTCGACGGTGCCAGCAAGCTGCTTCGTTTTCCGGAGTACCGCGATACGAAAAAGGCGCAGACGCTGCTCGATTACATGGAGGACGACCGTAAGCACCTGCTGCCGGCCACCCGCAAGATCGACGGCATCCAGTTCTTCATCGGACCGGAAAACGGTGAAAACCCGCTGAGTGAAACCTCGGCGATTTACGCAAAATACGATATCGGCAAGATCGGTCAGGGTGCGATCGGCATCGTGGGTCCGACCCGCATGGATTACGCCAAGCTGTCCGCACAGCTCAGCCGCTTTGCAAAAGGGCTGAACAAGCTGATTGCCGAGACATTTTTAGATGAAAAAGACGGAAATCATTGATTTCCTGTAAACGGAGGCACAAAACGACATGAGCAAAAAGACAAAGCCGGAGGCGGAAGAGCAGGAGCAGGTAAAGACCGAGGCTCCCGCAGAGGAGACCGCTAAGGCTGATGCAAAGCCCGCGACGGACTGGGAAGCCAAGTATAACGACTTGAACGATCGTTATCTCCGCATGGCGGCGGAGTACGACAACTTCCGCAAGCGCAGCCAGCGCGAGCGCGAGCAGGCGTACACCGATGCAGTCAGCCGCGCCGTAACCGCACTGCTGCCGACCTACGATAACCTCGAGCGGGCGCTCAAGGCAGAGACCGCCGACACCGAATATAAAAAGGGTGTCGAGCTGACCATGACGCAGCTGACCGAAAGCCTCAAGGGCATTAACGTCACCGTCATCGACGCTACCGCAGGCACCGCATTCGATCCGAACTTCCACAACGCGGTTATGCACGTTGAGGATGAAAGCCTCGGTGAGAATGTTATCGCGGAAACCTTCCAGCAGGGCTTCCAGATCGGCGATAAGGTTATTCGCCATGCGATGGTGAAGGTTGCAAACTGATTACTAACTATTAATTAAAGTAAACTAAATCCTAACTATTAAGGAGTGTATTTATTATGGGTAAGATCATTGGTATTGACCTTGGTACGACGAACTCTTGTGTATCTGTTATGGAGGGCGGCGAAGCCGTAGTCATCCCTAACGCTGAGGGTGCGCGCACCACTCCGTCTGTTGTTGCATTTTCCAAGGACGGCGAGCGTATGATCGGTCAGGTCGCTAAGCGCCAGGCTGTAACCAACGCTGACCGTACCATTATTTCTATTAAGCGTCACATGGGCACCGACTACCGCGTAAACATCGACGGCAAGCCGTACTCCCCGCAGGAGATTTCCGCTATGATCCTGCAGAAGCTGAAGGCTGACGCAGAAGCATACCTCGGCCAGCCGGTCAATCAGGCGGTCATCACCGTTCCGGCTTACTTCTCCGACTCGCAGCGTCAGGCTACCAAGGATGCCGGCAAGATCGCAGGTCTGGAAGTTCTGCGTATCATCAACGAGCCGACCGCTGCTGCGCTGGCTTACGGCGTAGATAAGGAATCCGAGCAGAAGATCATGGTTTACGACCTCGGCGGCGGTACGTTCGATGTATCCATCCTGGATATCGGCGAGGGCGTTCTGGAGGTTCTGTCCACCGCAGGTGATACCCACCTCGGCGGCGATGACTTCGACCAGCGCATCATCGACTGGATGGTTGACGAGTTCAAGAAGTCCAACGGCATTGACCTGTCGAATGACCGTATGGCTATGCAGCGCCTGAAGGAAGCTGCTGAGAAGGCAAAGATCGAGCTGTCCGGCATGAGCCAGACCTCCATCAACCAGCCGTATATCACCGCAGACGCAACCGGCCCGAAGCACCTCGAGCTGACCCTGACCCGTGCAAAGTTCAACGAGCTGACCGCAGACCTCGTAGAGCGCACCATGGGCCCGGTTCGTCAGGCTATGAGCGACGCTGGTCTGTCCGCTTCCGATCTGTCCAAGGTTCTGCTGGTTGGCGGTTCCACCCGTATCCCGGCTGTACAGGAGGCTGTTAAGGGCATCACCGGTAAGGAAGGCTTCAAGGGCATCAACCCGGACGAGTGCGTAGCAATCGGCGCATCCATTCAGGGCGGCGTACTTGGCGGCGAGGTCAAGGACGTGCTGCTGCTCGACGTAACTCCGCTGTCCCTCGGCATTGAGACCCTCGGCGGCGTATGCACCAAGCTGATCGACCGCAACACCACCATCCCGACCAAGAAGAGCCAGATCTTCTCCACTGCAGCTGACAACCAGCCGTCGGTTGAGATCCATGTTCTGCAGGGCGAGCGCGAGATGGCTGCGGGCAATAAGACCCTCGGCCGCTTCACCCTCGACGGCATCGCTCCGGCACCGCGCGGCATTCCTCAGATCGAGGTTACCTTCGATATCGACGCAAACGGCATCGTAAACGTATCCGCTAAGGATCTCGGCACCGGCAAGGAGCAGAAGATCACCATCACTGCATCCACCAATCTGTCTCAGGACGAGATCGACAAGGCAATGCACGAGGCTGAGCAGTACGCTGAGCAGGATAAGAAGAACAAGGAAGCAGTTGAGGTTCGCAACAACGCTGAGCAGCTGGTATTCCAGTCCGAGAAGGCACTGACCGATCTGGGCGACAAGCTGTCCGCAGATGAGAAGGCAGGCGTTCAGGCTGAGATCGAAAAGGTTAAGGAAGCGCTCAAGGGCACCGATACCGATATGATCAAGGCTGCAACCGAAGGTCTGTCCAAGAAGTTCTCCGATCTGGCCGGCAAGATCTATCAGCAGCAGGCACCGCAGGGCGACCCGAACATGGGCGGCCAGCCGGGTGCAGGCGCACAGGGCGGCCAGCAGGGCGACTTTGTAGACGCTGACTTCACCGAGGTTAAGGACGACGACAATAAGTAATAAGCAAGAGTGAAGATAGAAGAGTGAAGAGTGGAGAGAAAAACTCCTCACTCTTCACTCTCCACACTCCACTCTAATGGAGAGGCGCACTTTGGTGCGCCTATCCCTGTGTATAGGATGATTTTTTATGGCTGATAAAAGAGATTATTATGAAGTGCTCGGCGTACAGAAGGGCGCAAGTGATGATGAGCTGAAAAAGGCATACCGCAAGCTGGCGCGCAAGTACCACCCGGACCTCAACAAGGATAATCCGGAGGCTGCGGATAAGTTCAAGGAAGTAAACGAAGCATACGAGGTGCTGTCCGACAAGGAGAAGCGCGCCAAGTACGACCAGTTCGGCTTTGCCGGCGTTGACCCGAGTTACGGCGGCGGCGCCGGTGCAGGCGGCTACGGCGGCGGCTTTGACATGGGCGATTTGGGCGACCTGTTCGGCTCATTCTTCGGCGGCGGCTTTGGTGGCGGACGGTCGTCCCGCCGCAACGCACCGCAGCGAGGCGAATCCATCCGTCAGACGGTGATCCTGTCCTTCGAGGAAGCCGCATTCGGCTGTGAGAAGGAGATCACGGTCGAGCGCATCGAATCCTGTGACGACTGCGGCGGCACAGGTGCCGCAAAGGGCACCACGGCGGAGACCTGTCCGAACTGCCGCGGCACCGGCGTTGTTACGCAGACCCAGCGCACGCCGCTCGGCATGTTCCAGACGCAGGGCGCCTGCCCGAACTGCCGCGGCACCGGCAAGATCATCAAGAAGCCGTGTCCGAAGTGCGGCGGTCAGGGTCGTGTCCGCAAGACCCGCAAGTTCAAGGTCAACATTCCGGCAGGTATCGACGATGGTCAGTCCATCCAGCAGCGCGGTCAGGGCAATGCAGGCGTGAACGGCGGTCCCGCAGGCGATCTGTTCGTAACGGTTGCCATCCGTCCGCATCCGATCTTTACCCGCAACGGCTCGGATGTACATGTCGATATTCCGATTTCGTTCGCACAGGCCGCACTCGGCGATACGCTGCAGGTGCCGACCATCGACGGCCGCATCGAGTACAAGATTCCGGAAGGCACGCAGACCGGTACGACGTTCCGCATGCGCGGCAAGGGCATTCAGAATGTCAACGGCCGCGGTCGCGGCGACCAGTACGTCCGCGTAAACATCGAGGTGCCGAAGAACCTGTCCGACAAGCAGAAAAAGCTGCTGCGTGAGTTCGAGGAAACGTCTACCGACGAGAATCAGGTCAAGCGCAAGAGCTTCTGGGATAAGGTAAAGGACGCACTTAAGGATAAATAATTAAAGGAGCTTTGCTTTTTGAAGAAATACGGCGAATTGGATTCGGTAAGCTGACCGGGAGGTCGGCTGAACCCATAAACCACCTCCCCAAAGGACGAATAATATCGACTTTTCAGGAGGAATTCTCATGAATCGGGAGAATAAACGCAAGCAATATCAAAAGGGTTATTACAAAACGCACGCCTGCGACGACAGCTTCACCTGCAGGGTGTGCGGCCGTCCGGTCGTACCGGCAGGCGCGGTGTACTGCACTCTAACCGCGCAGCGGCGGACGATAACCCGATGAAGCTGATGTCCATCGCCATGAAGCCGGTGGCGTTCCCGCCGTTCCCACTGGAGCGGATTGAGGAGCTGACCGCGCTCATGGGCGGAGAAGGCTCGGTAGAATAAAGAAAACCACCCGGGATTTTCTCGGGTGGTTTTTCGTCTGCAGGAGGAAAATGGAGAATTGAGGATGGTAAATAAAAATGCTCTCTGAATCATCAGAGAGCATTTTTTTTTTTGCACAATTTTAGAGCTGCGGCAGCAGGTTTGCCAGCTCGAGAGCCGCAATCGCTGCATCTGCGCCCTTGTTGCCGGCCTTGGTGCCTGCGCGCTCGATGGCCTGCTCGATGTTCTCGGTGGTAACCACGCCGAAGGTCACCGGCACACCGGTCTGCAGGTTGACCTGTGCAATGCCCTTGGCAGCCTCGTTGCACACGAGGTCGTAGTGGCTGGTCGAGCCGCGGATAACCGCGCCGAGGCAGATAACTGCATCATACTTGCCGCTCTGCGCCAGCTTCTGCGCCGCCAGCGGAATCTCAAATGCACCCGGAACCCATACGAGCGTGATGTCATCCGTGTCCACACCGTGACGTACCAGCGTGTCCTCCGCGCCGGAGATCAGCTTGGAAACGATAAATTCGTTGAAACGTGCACCAACGATTGCAAACTTGCCCTTGGTTGCTACTAACTTGCCTTCGAGTACCTTCATCTTAAAATCTTCCTTTCAATATGGTGAACAGATATATTGCAGGGCGAGGTGAGGTCATCCCGCCCTGCGGGATAGATTGATTACAATGTTTCACTAAAGAGGTGACCCATCTTAATTTTCTTGGTTCTGAGGTAGAACGCGTCGTCCTTCTGCGGTGCGATCTCGATCGGCACGCGCTCGGTGATCTCTACACCAAAACCGTCCAGACCGTAAATCTTCTCCGGATTATTGGTCAGCAGGCGCAGCTCCTTTGCGCCGAGGTCCTGCAGAATCTGAGCGCCGATCCAGTATTCACGCAGGTCGGGCGCAAAGCCGAGCTTTACGTTTGCCTCGACTGTATCGAAGCCCTTTTCCTGCAGCTCATACGCCTTCAGCTTGTTGATCAGACCGATTCCGCGGCCTTCCTGGCGCATATAGAGCAGCACGCCGCGTCCTTCCTTGTCAATCTGCTGCATGGCTGCCGCCAGCTGCTGACCGCAGTCGCACCGGCGGGAACCGAACACGTCGCCGGTCAGGCACTCGGAGTGTACGCGGCAGAGCAGGTTCTTGCCATCGCCGATCTCGCCCTTGACGAGCGCAACATGGTGCTCGCCGGTCAGGTCGTTGACGTAGCCGTAGATGCGGAACTCACCGAAACGGGTGGGCATTTTCGCACAAGCTTCGCGGACAACGTGCTTATCATGACGGCGGCAGTAGTCCTGCAGGTCCTTGATGGTGATGATCTTGAGACCCCATTCTTTGGCCTTCTCCATCAGCTCGGGCGTGCGCATCATCGTGCCGTCATCGCGCATGATCTCACAGCACAGACCGCACTGCTCGAGTCCGGCCAGACGGCACAGATCGACAGTCGCCTCGGTGTGGCCGTTGCGGGTCAGCACACCGCCGCGGCGTGCAACAAGCGGGAAAACGTGTCCCGGACGGCGGAGCTCCTCCGGCTTGGTGTGGATATCCGCACATTTGCGGCAGGTAAAGCCGCGTTCCTCGGCGGAAATGCCGGTCGTGGTGTCCACATGGTCGATGGAGACCGTGAACGCGGTGTGGTGGTTGTCCGTGTTGACCTTTACCATCTGCTCCAGACCGAGACGGAGCGCAACCTGCTCACTCATCGGTGTGCAGATCAGGCCCTTGGCATGGGTCGCCATGAAGTTGACGTTTTCGGTCGTGGCGAACTGTGCGGCGCAGATGAGGTCGCCCTCGTTCTCGCGGTCCGGGTCGTCGATGGTGAGGATGAGGTGTCCGGCGCGAAGTTCTTCGAGCGCTTCTTCAACTGTATTGAACTGATATTCCATAAAAGAAAACCTCCGTTAAAATCCGTGTTGTGCAAGAAAATCCATTGTAATACCGCTGGATTTGTGCGGCGTGAGCATTTTTTCAACGTATTTGCCGATCACATCGCATTCGAGGTTGACCGGCTCGCCCGGCTTTTTGCCGAGCAGAATGGTCTGTGCGCCGGTGTGCGGGATGATGGAGACCGAAAAGTCGGTGTCCGTCACAGCCGCCACGGTAAGGCTGACGCCATCAATGGCGATCGAGCCTTTTTCGACGATGTACCGGAGCAGGGGAGCCGGTGTTTTGATCGTCACCCACACGGCGTTGTCCTCGCGCCGCTGCGAGAGAACCGAGCCGGTGCCGTCGATATGGCCGGATACGATATGACCGCCGAACCGTCCGTCGGCAGGCATCGCGCGCTCCAGATTGACCAGCGAGCCGCTCTGCAGACTGCCGAGCGCGGAACGCCGCAGGCTCTCCGCCATCACGTCGGCGCTGAAGCTGTCATCCGTCAGCGCGACCACGGTCAGACATACGCCGTTCGTGGCAATGCTGTCGCCGATTTTGGTATTTTCCAGCACGGTATCTGCCGCAATCGTCAGCCGAGCGCCCTTTGCGCCGCGCTCGATGCGCCGCACCGTACCGATTTCTTCGATAAGTCCAGTAAACATTACAATCTCCCTTCAAGCAGGAAATCTTCGCCCATCGGCGTGCAGGTCACGTCCTTCAGCGGAAGCGCCTGCACCATCTTGTCAAATCCCAGACCTCCGACCGGACTTTTTGCGCCTGCACCGCCGATGATTTTCGGGGCGATGTACGCCTGCACGCGGTGCACCACACCGGCCTGCAGCGCGGAGAACGCAAGTGCCGAACCGCCTTCAAGCAATATGCCGTCGATGCCGAGTGCGCCGAGCTGGTGCATCAGGTCGGCAAGGTCTACGCGCTCGTCTTTCGTTTTGCATTCGAGAATGTGTACACCGTGCCGTTCCAGTTCAGCGGTGCGCTCATTTCGACCGACGACCGCGATATAGGTCGGGATTTTGTTTGCCGTCTGTACGATTCTGCTGTCGATCGGCGTGCGTGCGCGGCTGTCGCAGATTATGCGGATCGGATCGCGCCCGCCGTCAATGCGGCAGGTGAGCAGCGGATCGTCCTCAAGCACGGTGCCGATGCCGACCATGATGGCGGGCAGCCGGTTGCGCGTTTCGTGTACATTACGGCGGGCGGTCTCGCCGGTAACCCAGCGGCTGTCGCCTGTGTGCGCGGCGATTTTGCCGTCCAGCGTCATCGCGTACTTGAGCGTCACAAACGGCGTTTTGTGCGTGATGTAGTGAAAGAAGACTTCATTCACGCGGCGGCATTCGTCCTCGCACACGCCGGTCTCGACTTCAATGCCTGCGTCGCGCAGGATCTGTGCGCCTTTGCCGGCTACCAGCGGGTTCGGGTCGAGGCAGCCGACGAACACGCGGCCGATCTTGTGCTCGATGACTGCGTCTGTGCACGGCGGCGTGCGTCCCCAGTGGCAGCACGGCTCGAGCGTGACGTACAGGTCTGCGCCTGTGCAGTCCTCGGTGCAGTGCGCGAACGCGTTGCGCTCGGCATGCAGGCCGCCGATGTGCTCGTGCCAGCCTTCACCGATGATTTTTCCGTCCTTGACGATGACGCAGCCGACCATCGGATTCGGATTGACGTGACCGGCTCCGCGCTGGGCCAGCGCCAACGCCTGACGCATATATTCCTGTTTTTGCTCCTGCATAGAATCACCTGATATAATAATTCTGTAGAAAATTTCACGATAGTTTGGCGACAGCCAAAAAAACGTCCCAAAGACAGAATCTTCGGGACGCTGAAAAAAGCATTGTGAAAATAAAAAGTCTGAAACACCGAATCGGCATTTCAGAACAGCAAACAACGGAAAATCTTTCCGCGCATTCTTCTTTTATCCAGACTATACTGTCGGCCTCGGAATTTCACCGAATCATGCTTCCGCCGAATGGCATCCGCTCGCGGGCTGTACCGCCGGTAGGGAATTGCACCCTGCCCTGAAGAATCAAATATTTGGTTTTGCGGGGCAGAGCCTTTATTGTTCCGCCTGAGGAAAGTATAGTCCCAAGCGGAGAAAAATGCAAGAGTTTTTTGAAAAAATAATTTTACAGAATATGTGAATGCAAACAAAACGCTGTAAAAGTTCGAAAAAGACTGGAAAATACGCTGATAACGCACAGAAAATATAAAATGACCATACGGTTGTTATTGATAATTTTCCGTTTTCCATTACCAATTTTCAATTTGCTCCGGTTGTGCTATAATCAAATAGCTATGAAACGAAAGGAGAGTGTGCCATGCGGATCTGGACCGGACGAGCGGGAAGCGGCAAGACAACGGCCATCCTGCGGGAGATCGCGGCGCTGAGTGAAAGGGGAGAGGGACGGCAGATTCTGCTCGTGCCCGAGCTGAACTCGCACCTGATGGAGCGGCGGCTTGCCGCAGCCACGCACAACCACGGCGCACGCACGGCCGAGGTGCTGACGTTCTCGCGATTGGCTGACCGTGTGTTCTCTGAGGTCGGCGGACTGGCACAGCAGATGCTGACGCCGGCAGGTCAGCTTTTGACCTTGCAGGAGGCGGCACGCCGTGTGCAGGGGGGGCTGAGTGCGTGGAAGGGTCTGGCAGACAAGCCGGAGCTGCTGCAGGAGGCGCTGCGGCTGATCGACGAGTGCAAAACCTGTGCGGTCGCACCGGAGACGCTGTTTGCGGCTGCCGAGGAAAGTGAGGACGCGGTACTTGCAGAAAAATTATCCGATCTTGCACAGATTTTAACAGCCTACGAGCGCCTGTGCGAGGAGTCCCTGCCCGACCCGAGAGACCGTCTGACACATTTGCGCGACCGCCTGGCAGAAAGCCACACGCTGGACGGTGCAGCGGTCTATCTGGATGGTTTTCTCGGCTTTACCGTGCAGGAAAGTGCAGTGGTCGATGCCATGCTGGCAGCGGGTGTGCCGCTCTCTGCGGCGGTAACCTGTGATACGGATTACCCGGAGATTTTCCTTACCGGCTGTAAAACAGTGCAGAGATTAACCCGGATGGCAAAGCATCATAACCAGATGGTCGAGCGCATCGAACTGGGCGAAAGCAAGGTGGCTCGACCGGCGGGACTGGCTGCGCTCGAACGCGAAAGCCTGCTGCCGGTGCGCACCCCGCAGGAGAGCGCGGCTGGCGTTCGTTTGTACGAGGCGGCTTCGCCGTTTGACGAGTGCGAGCACGCGGCGGCTTACATTCGGCGCAAGGTGCGGGACGAAGGCGCGCGCTGCCGCGATTTTGTGGTTGCGGCACGCGATATCGAGCCGTACAGCGCGTTTCTCGCAATGGCGATGGCGCGGTACGACATTCCGGTGTTCCTCGCGGAAAAGCCGGATCTGCTGTCCCGTCCGCCGATGGCGCTGGTCACAAATGCACTCGAGGCGGTACGAAATCACTTCCGATATGAAGATCTGTTCTCCTGTCTCAAGACCGGACTTGCGGGCTTGGATTGGGACGAAATTGATAAATTAGAGAACTATGTGCTCACCTGGAACGTCCGCGGCGGAGCATGGGAACGCGAGTGGACCGAGCATCCGGACGGCTATGGTCTGTCCATCGACGAGAATGCGAAGGCGCAGCTTGCCGAACTGAACACACTCCGCAAACGGGCAATCGCGCCGTTCTCCGCACTGCGCGAGGCACTTGCAGGTGAGCAGCCTGCAGGTGACTGCGTGCGTGCGCTCTATGCATTCCTTCTCGCGGTGGACGCGCCGCAGCGCATGACCGACCGCGCCGCCGGACACGAGCAGGCGGGGCGTCTGCAGCTGGCCGACGAGTACCGCCAGCTGTGGGAAATCCTGGTTTCTGCGATGGAGCAGTTCGCGTGGGTGTGCGGGGATATGCCGCTGACGCTCGACCGTTTCGCGCAGCTGTTCCGGCTGGTGCTCGGCGAGTACGATGTGGGTACGATTCCGGTTTCGCTCGACCGCGTGACCTGCGGCAACATCGAGCGTGCGTGTACGGAAAATGCGAAATATGTCATCCTGCTGGGCGTTAACGACGGCCTGATACCGAAAACCCCGTCCTCGACCTCGCTGCTGAGTGACATGGACCGCGACAAAATGGATGCGCTCGGCGTGGAACTCAAAGCCTACGGCGAGGAACGCCTGCTGATGGAGCAGGAAACGCTCTATCGGGCACTCGCGTGCCCGACAGACGAGCTGCTGCTGACGTATCACACCATCGACGCAGGCGGCGGTGAAACGCGGCCGTCCTACTTCGTGAACACAGTGCGGGAGCTGCTGCCGGATGTGCCGTTTTCCACCCACCGGACGGAGACCGTGCGCGACCGCCTGCAGGCGGAACGACCGGCGGTCGAACTTGCGTGCGCGTATCTTTCGGGCGACCGGACAGCCGCTGTGCGGGCCGCCTATGACTACTATAAGGATGATGAGCGAGTCAAAAACGCGCAGGCGCAGCGGCGCGGCAGAGGACCGCTGAGCAGTCCGCACACGATTGACGGCTTGTACGGAAAAAGTCTTAATCTGACCGCTTCGCGCGTGGATACGTTCTATTCCTGCCGGTTTGCGTTCTTTATGCAGTACGGCCTCAAGGCCAAGCCGCGCCGCGTGGCGAGGTTTGATGCGCTCTCGACCGGCACGTTCATCCACTATGTGCTCGAGCATGCGCTGGATACCCTTGGAAAGTGCGAGGGCGGCGCCGCCCATGCCGATCAGCCGACCGTGCGGAAAGCCTGCCGTGAAGCGGTACGGCAGTATGTCGCGGAGGAGCTTGGCGGCCTGGAGAATAAAACCGCGCGCTTCCAATACCTGTTCCGCCGACTGGTGCGCGCCGTGGAGCAGATCCTCGACAACGTGATCGAAGAACTGCGCGTATCCGACTTTGCGCCGATTGACTATGAGCTGGACTTCTCGCGCAGCGGCGACCTGCCGCCCGTGCAGTGCGAGGACGGCGATGTGTCGGTTTCACTCTCCGGCAAGGTGGACCGCGTGGACGGCTACATCAAAAACGGTCGTCTCTATCTGCGCGTTATGGACTACAAAAGCGGCAAAAAGTCATTTTCGCTGTCCGACATCTGGTACGGACTCAACATGCAGCTTATCATCTATCTATACACGCTGCAGCAGGAGGGTCTGGACCGCTATCGTGCCCGCCTGACCGCCGAGCTGAACGAAATCGTACCGGCAGGCGTGCTGTATGTTCCGGTACGCGATGAGCTGCCGGATGCGGCGCGCGACACGGACGAGGACGGGCTGCGCATCCTGCGCGACAAGGCGCTGCGGCGTTCGGGTCTGCTGAGCGACGATATGTCGCTGCTCGAGGCGATGGAGCACGGTCTGGAAGGTGACGGACGGTTTATTCCGGTCTCTATCAAGACAAGGAAGGGCGAGGACGAGCCGACGCTTGCCGCCAAGTCTGCGGTAGCTGATCTGGCGAAATTCGGCAGACTGGCACGCTATACGCAGAAAAAGCTACTCGAAATGGGACAGGCTCTGCGAAACGGCAGCATTGAAGCCAACCCGCGCAAGACCGACCGCAGCTACTGCGAATGGTGTGATTTCCGGGCAGCCTGCCGGTTCGATGAGACCGCCGGAGACAAGGTGCGCTGGCTGAAAAACATCAAGGACAAGGAATTCTGGGAGCAGTTAGGAGGGGACGACAATGCCGAAGTGGACACCTGATCAGCAGACCGCGATCGACGATCGCGGCGGTGCACTGCTGGTTTCGGCGGCAGCCGGCTCGGGCAAGACGGCCGTACTGACCGAGCGTGTGCTCCGGCGGCTGACGGACGAGAACGATCCGGTCGATATCGACCGCCTGCTGCTGGTTACCTTTACCAGCGCAGCGGCAGCCGAAATGCGTGAGCGAATCGGTGCGGCCCTTGGTGCGGCTGTAGCCGCAAACCCGCGGGATACCCGTCTGCGGCGGCAGCTGTTCCTCGTGCACCGCGCGAAAATCACGACCGTGCACGCGCTGTGTCTGTCGCTCGCGCGCGAGCAGGCGGCAGTGCTCGGTATTGCACCCGACTTCCGCCTGATGGACGAAAACGAGGGCAAGCTGCTTCGCGCCGAGGTGCTCGAAGAAGTGCTCGACACGGCCTACGAGCAGGCGGATGAGAAGTTTTTCGCGCTCTGCGACCTGCTGACGGCGGGGCGCGACGATAAAAAGCTGGGCGAGGTCATTCTCGGCACCTACGAGAAGATTCAGGCGCATCCTGATCCGCGGGCGTTCCTCGAGGATGTGCGCGCCGGATTGTACACGCGCGGCATGGACACGCCGCACGGCCGTGTTCTGCGCGAGCAGGCGAAGTCGGCGGCACAGCACGGTGCGGCATTTCTGCACATGGCTGTGGATGAATTGACCGGCATTGATGAGCTGGCGGACAACTATCTGCCCGCGCTGACGAGCGACTTAAATCAGGCCGAGCATCTGCTGGACGCACTGTTTGGCGGCAGCTGGGATGACTGCGTGAAGGCTGCCCGGTCGATTTCGTTTGACCGACTGAAGGCCGCGAGAAAATTTGAGGACAAGGCGTTCCTCGAGCAGATCAAGGCCATGCGCGAGGAGTGGAAGGGCGTTGCCAATAACATTCGGGAGAAATGGCTGACCGTCACCGCAGAAGAAGCGGAGTACGACCGCGGCCTGACAGCCCCCGCGCTGTTCGCACTCATTGACATGGTAAACGCCTTTGACGATGCCTTTACGGCAGCGAAACGTGCGAGAAATGCTGCGGATTTCAACGATTTGGAGCACTTTGCCGTGCGTCTGCTGTACACAGACGGCAGGCCGTCTGCACTGGCGAAAACCATGTCCGAGCAGTTCACCGAAATTGCGGTGGACGAGTATCAGGACACCAACGCCGTGCAGGATGCCATCTTCCGTGCACTCTCCAGAGACGAGACCAACCTGTTCATGGTCGGTGACGTCAAGCAGAGCATTTACGGCTTTCGACTGGCTGACCCGTCCATTTTCCTTGAGAAATACCGCAGCTTCGGTGAGGTGGCAGACGCCGCTGACGGGCAGCCGCGCCGTGTCGTGCTCGGGCAGAATTTCCGTTCACGAGCGGCCGTGCTGGACGCGTGCAACTATCTGTTTGCCGCCGTCATGGGCGAGACCGTGGGCGATCTCGTGTACACGGACAAGGAGGCGCTGCACCTCGGCGCGGACTACTATCCGGAGTCCGGAAATGCGCGGTACAAGACCGAAGTCCTGCTCGTGGACGCGGACGGACTCGGCGAGGACGATGATGCGCCGGACAAGACCGAACTCGAAGCACGGCTTGCCGCGAAGCGCATTCGTGCGCTGCTCGATGAAGGCTTTCCGGTGACGGATAAGCAGACCGGAAGGCTGCGTCCGGTCACGCCGGGTGACATCGTAATCCTGCTGCGCTCGCCCAGAAGCAAGGCGCCGACCTACATTGCGGAGCTGGAGCGTATCGGCGTAACAGCCAGCGCCGAGCAGCGCGGCGGCCTGCTGGAGACTGCCGAGGTCGGCACAATGGTGTCGCTGCTCAGCGTCATTGACAATCCGAGGCAGGACGTTGACCTTATCGGTGTGATGCGCTCGCCGCTGTTCGGCTTCACCGAGCAGGAACTGGCAGATATTCGCCTTGTGGATCGCAAGATCAGCTATTATGACGCGCTTTTGCAGTCGAGAACGGATTTCCCGAAGGTGGAAACCTTTCTGCAGCGGCTGGACTTTCTGCGCACTTTTGCGTGCGATCAGCCGGTGTACCGCCTGCTGTGGGAGATTTACGATCAGACCGGTGCACTCGGCCTGTACGGCGCGCTGCCGAACGGCGCACAGCGCCAGAGCAACCTGCTGACATTCTTCGAGCGGGCGCGCTCGTTTGAGGGACAGGGCTTCCGCGGCCTGTTTGACTTTGTGCGCCTGCTGCGCGGCATGCTCGAACAGGGCGAGGATTTCCAGACGGTCGGCGCCGAGGCCACCGGCGGTGCGGTCCGCATTCTGTCCATCCACAAGTCCAAGGGACTGGAATTTCCGGTTGTTATCGTGGCGGACTGCGCCAAGCAGTTCAACGACAGCGACCTCAAGGAGCCGGTGCTCGTGCACCAGAACCTCGGCTTCGGCAGCAAGTGCCGCGACCGTGACCGCGGTGTGCAGTACGACACCGCCGAGCGCATTGCGGTCTCGGTGCAGATGCGCCGCGAGATGATATCCGAAGAGCTGCGCGTATTATATGTAGCGATGACGCGCGCCAAGGAAAAACTGATTCTGACGGCAGCCACCGGCAGCCTGCGGAATTCGCTGAAAAAATGGTCGCTGCTGGCATCGCTCGATGAGCTGCCGCAGTACGCCATGGGCGCGGCGCGCACGCCGCTTGCGTGGATTCTGACACCGCTGCTGCGGCATCCGTGCGCGCGTGCGTTCCGCGAGGAGTATGCGCCTGAGGTGCCCGAGCACGGCACGGACAATGACGCATTCACACTCAAGGTGTATTATCCGAGCGACCTGCAGCCGCAGGAAACTGAAATCCTGCGTTTCGAGGACAGGGAGACCGGCGACTGCACCGTGCAGCCGCACTTCGACTACCCGCATGCTTACCTCGCGGATCTGCCGAGCAAGCTGACCGCCACCGGTGTCGGCCGCGGCTACCGCGCAGACGAGGCCGCCGAGCAGACACCGCCTCCGCGAAAGGAGGTGCAGCTGCGCGCGCCGCTGTTCGAGCAGGGAGAAAAGAAGCTGACGCCTGCCGAGGTCGGTACAGCACACCACCTGTTCATGCAGTTCTGCGACTTTGACGCCGCCTGTGCGCCGAACGGCGTGGAAAACGAGCTGAATCGTTTGGCGGAAAAGAAGATTTTGTCCACAGAACAGGCGTATGCTGTGGATAAACGCAAGATCGAACGGTTTTTCGCCTCCGACCTGTACAAAACCTTTATGGCGGAAAACAAGGTGCGGCGTGAGTTCAAGTTCTCCGTGCTTGTTCCGGTGCAAGCGTATTTTCCGGTCGCGGCGGATGCACCCGAGGAAAACGTGCTCCTGCAGGGCGTTATCGACTGCCTGATCGAAACCGGGGACGGCTTTGTTATCCTTGATTTCAAGACCGACCGCATCAAGAAGGGTGGTGCGGTCGAGAGAGCCGAGCAGTACCGTCCGCAGCTGGCCGCCTACGCGCGTGCTGTGCATGAGATTTACGGCAGACCGGTCCGTGCCTGCGTGCTGTACTTTTTCCACACCGGCGATACCGAATGGGTGTCGCTCGACGAGACCTGACGGCATTCGACCGCACAGCAGTTAAGAGTGTGTTAAGATTCATTTGCACGCATTGACATTGCGGCCGCACGATGGTAAATTGAGTACAACAAAAGCGAAGGGGCACCGGAAAAATACCGGACGGCTCCGCAGAACCTCAATATGCCACCATCATTCATTCCTCATTTCCAAATGAAAAATCCGCAGACGGGAACGTCTGCGGATTTTTCTATCTGTCAGAGGCTGGTTTCGTGACAGCCGTTTGCACGGATTGCATAACACGCATGCGGCAAAAATCGTGAAAAACCGTCATATGCCCGCTTTACTTTACAGGACAAAAAGGATATAATAAACTTAACTATCAAAAACGACCTATTTGGAGAAAAGGAGAACGACGAAATGGCGTATTATTTCAGTGAACCTTCGCATACCTTTAACGAATATCTGCTGGTACCGGGGTATTCCTCTGCGGAGTGCATGCCGGCGAACGTAAGCCTGCGCACACCAATCGTTAAGTACAAAAAGGGCGAGGAATCCGCGCTGTATGCCAACATTCCGATGGTTTCTGCAATCATGCAGGCGGTATCGGATGATCGTATGGCGATCGCACTGGCGCAGGAGGGCGGCATCTCCTTTATCTTCGGTTCGCAGTCGATCGAGAGCGAGGCTGCCATGGTTTCCCGCGTAAAGAACTACAAGGCGGGCTTCATCGTATCCGACTCCAACGTAAAGCCGGACACCACCCTTGAGGAGGTTCTCAAGCTGAAGGAGCGCACCGGTCACTCCACCATGGCTGTTACCGATGACGGCACCGCTAACGGCAAGCTGCTCGGCATTGTCACCAGCCGCGACTACCGCGTTTCCCGCATGGAGCGCAGTGTTAAGGTTGAGGAGTTCATGACTCCGTTTGACAAGCTGATCACCGCTCCGGCAGATACCAGCCTCAAGATCGCAAACGACATCATCTGGGACAACAAGCTGAACTCTCTGCCGCTGGTAGACGACAAGCAGCACCTTGTTTATATGGTATTCCGTAAGGACTACGACAGCCACAAGGCAAACTCTCTTGAGCTGCTCGATGAGCACAAGCGTTATGTAGTCGGCGCAGGCATCAACACCCGCGACTACGCAGAGCGTGTTCCGGCACTGGTTGAGGCGGGCGCAGACGTTCTCTGCATTGACTCCTCCGAGGGCTTCTCCGAGTGGCAGAGCCGCACCCTTGAGTGGGTACGCACGAAGTATAAGGACACCGTTAAGGTCGGCGCGGGCAACGTTGTTGACCGTGAGGGCTTCCGCTTCCTCGCTGAGGCCGGCGCGGACTTCATCAAGGTCGGCATCGGCGGCGGCTCCATCTGCATCACCCGTGAGCAGAAGGGCATCGGCCGCGGTCAGGCTACCGCTCTGATCGAGGTTGCAGCCGCTCGTGACGAGTATTTCGAGGAGACCGGCATCTACATTCCGATTTGCTCGGACGGCGGTATCGTTCACGATTATCACTGCACGCTGGCGCTGGCTATGGGCGCTGACTTCCTCATGCTCGGCCGTTACTTCTCCCGTTTTGACGAGTCCCCGACGAACAAGGTCAACATCAACGGCAGCTACATGAAGGAATACTGGGGCGAGGGTTCTGCTCGTGCCCGCAACTGGCAGCGCTACGACATGGGCGGCGACAAGAAGCTGTCCTTCGAGGAAGGCGTTGACTCCTATGTTCCGTACGCAGGCTCGCTGAAGGACAACCTCGGCCTGACCCTGAGCAAGGTACGTTCCACCATGTGCAACTGCGGCTCTCTGTCCATTCCGGAGTTCCAGAAGAAGGCAAAGATCACGCTGGTATCCGCAACCTCGATCGTCGAGGGCGGCGCACACGATGTTGTGCTCAAGGAAACCTCATCTACGAGCAAATAAGCATAGTTTACTCACAAATTGCCCCACAGGTTATCTCTGCGGGGCAATTCTTATCGGAAATGAGATTGCATGAAGGGGGAGGGGCGCTATGCCTCAGAATAACAAGCCGGGACGCCGTCTGCTGCGGCAGCTGTACGGCTCGTGGTACCGCGTGCGGCACAATATCAGCATTTTTGCGAGATGGTGCCTGTTTGCTGTAATCATCGGCGTGGTCGTCGGCGCGGTCGGCGCGGCGTTTGAGCACGCGCTTGAATGGGCGACCGAAACCCGGCAGGAGCAGAGCTGGACACTGTATTTTCTGCCGCTGGTCGGTGTTTTCATCGCGTTCTGGTACAGTAAAATGGATATGCCGCTTGAGCGCGGCACTAACTTTATCCTGACCTCGGTGCGGCAGGATCATCCGGTGCGGCTGCGGCTTGCTCCGAGCATTTTCATCACCTCGGTGCTGACCCACCTTTGCGGCGGCTCTGCCGGACGAGAAGGTGCGGCGCTGCAGCTCGGCGGTGCGATTTCGGGCAATATCGGACATCTGATGCACCTGGACGACAAGGATTCCCGCACGATTACCATGTGCGGTATGGCGGCGTGCTTTTCGGCACTGTTCGGCACACCGCTTGCGGCGAGCGTGTTCGCAATGGAGGTTATCAGCGTGGGCGTGATGTACTACGCGGCGCTGTTTCCGTCCATCCTCGCGAGCGTGATCGCGCATCAGGTGGCATTGCAGCTTGGCGGCGGCACGACCGCGTTTACGCTCTCCGGTGTGCCGGAAAATACAGATGTGCTGCTTATTGTAAAGCTGGTGGCGTTCGGCGTGGCCTGCGCCGGACTGAGTGTGCTCGTGTGCATCATCTTCCATAAAATCGGCCATCTGTTCAAGCATTTTCTGCCGAATCAGTACGCGTGCATCGCGGTCGGCGGTGCTGTCGTTGTGCTCATCAGCCTGCTGCTCGGCACCCGAGACTACAACGGTGCAGGCATGCAGGTCATTGAACGCGCGATTGCCGGTCATGCGGCCTACGAGGCGTTTTTCCTCAAGCTGGTGCTGACGGCGATTACCATTGGCGTCGGCTATAAAGGCGGTGAGATCGTGCCCGTGCTGTTCATCGGTGCGACCTTCGGCGCCGCCTACGGCGGATTTTTCGGTCTGGCGCCGTCCTTTGCGGCCGGTCTCGGCATGACGGCTGTGTTCTGCGGCGTGACAAATTCGCCGCTCACATCCATCCTGTTGGCGTATGAGCTGTTCGGCGGTCAGAGCCTTTCGCTGTTCGCGCTGGTCATCGCCATCTCGTATATGCTCTCCGGCTACTACGGCCTGTACAGTGAGCAGAAGATCGTCTATTCCAAGCTCCAGCCGAGATATATCGACCGAAAAACCAAATAATCACACTAAGCTGAATTGTAGAGCGGGGTGACCTCAGAAGGTGAATTGCCCGAAAGGCAAGAGAAGCCACTCTGGAGTGTCCCGCCCTACATCTTATCCTTCGAAAGGAACAAAACCAATGCAGAATTTCAAAGGTGCAATTTTCGACATGGACGGCACGCTTTTGGACTCCATGCCGGTCTGGAAACGACTGACACAGCGCTACCTTGCGCAGTTCGACGTTCACATCACAGACGCGGACTACGCGGTATGCGAGGGCTTTTCCCAGCCGCAGGTCGCGGAGTATTTTCTGAAACGCTATCCGAACCTGCCGCTGACCCAGCAGCAGATGCTCGACGGCATGGACGAGATGATCACCTCGCGCTACGAGACGATTGCCCGGCCGAAGGACGGCGTGATCGACTTTCTCGAAGGTCTGCGCGCACGCGGCGTCAAAATGGCGATCGCTACGCTGACGGCACGCCGCCACGCGGAGAAGGCGCTCATCGACCGCGACATGATGAAATATTTCGAGTTCATGCTCACCATCGAGGACGTAGGCGTGCCCAAGTACGAGCCGGACATCTATCTCGAAGCCGCAAAGCGTCTCGGTCTGACGGCAGAGGAGTGCATGGTGTTCGAGGATGCGCCGTATGCGGGCGTAACGGCGAAAAAAGCCGGTTTTGCGCTCTGCGGCATGGCAGAGCCCGCCTACGCGGAGGGCGAAGACACGCTCCGGCAGGTGAGCGATGTGTTCGTCGAGCATTCCTTTGCCGAACTTGCGGATAAATTGTAAAAAACACTTGCAATATAACGCATCATGTCCTATAATATATAGGAAAGAGAGTATGGAGTTGCGTTAGAAATCCTAACGCGGCTTCCTTTTACGTTGGGAGGCTGAAATTTTTGGAACAACAGAATAAAATGGGCACCGCCAAAATGGGTCCGCTGATCTTTTCGATGGCACTGCCGGCGATGATCTCCATGATTATCAACTCGCTGTACAATATCGTAGACAGTATCTTCGTGGCCAAGTATTCGCAGGATGCGCTGGCGGCGGTTTCGCTCGTATATCCGCTGCAGATGCTGGTCGTGGCGATCGGTGTCGGCACAGGCGTGGGCGTAAACTCACTCATTGCGCGCCGTCTGGGTGAAAAGCGCCAGAAGCACGCGGACTCGGCGGCAGAGCACGGCGTTGCGCTGGCGGTTGTTGGCGGCATCGCATTCTTCATCCTCGGCTGGGGATTTTCGGGTGTATTCGTTGGCGCATTCGGTGCGAGCGAGGCGGTTTCGGCTTACGCTATCCAGTATTCGCACCTTGCGGTCGGCATGAGTATTTTTGTTATGATCTCGATGATGTGCGAGAAGATCCAGCAGTCCGGCGGCAACATGATCATCCCGATGTGTCAGGGTCTGACCGGTGCGATCATCAACATCATCCTCGACCCGCTGATGATCTTCGGTATCGGTCCGTTCCCGGAGATGGGTATTCGTGGCGCGGCGCTCGCGACCGTTATCGGCCAGATCTTCGGCATGGCGCTTGGTCTGTGGGGCGTGTTCCGTCGTCAGAAGGTGTTGAATGTTAACATGCGCGAGTTCAAGTGGCGCGGACAGACGATCAAGGACATTTACCGTGTCGGCCTGCCGGGTATTGTCATGCAGAGCGTCGTTTCCGTTATGACGGCCGGTATGAACGGTATTTTGATTGCCTTCTCGCAGACGGCGGTCAACGTACTCGGTGTGTATTTCAAGCTGCAGACCTTCGTCTTTATGCCGGTATTCGGACTCAATCAGGGTGCGCTGCCGGTTATGGGCTACAACTACGGCGCACGCAACCGCAAGCGTCTGATGGGGGCGTACAAGATCACGCTGACGGCGGCTGTCGTCATTATGGCGCTTGGTCTGGTGCTGTTCCAGCTGCTGCCCGAGCAGATGCTCATGCTGTTTGTGGACAAGTCCGATGCAGCGGCAGCACAGGAGATGATTGAGGTCGGCGTTCCGGCGCTCAAGACCATCAGCCTGTCCTTCCTCGGTGCAGCGTTCGGTATCATTAATTCCACAATGTTTCAGGCAACCGCACGCGGCATGAACAGCCTGATCGTGTCTGTCTGCCGTCAGCTGGTCGTTATCCTTCCGGCGGCATGGCTGCTGGGTCAGCAGTTTGGCCTGAATGCGGTATGGTATGCGTTCCCGATTGCAGAAATCGCAGCATTCTTTATCTCGTATATTTTGCTCTGGCGCGAATACCGCTCGGAACTTCGGTTCCTTGATGTAGAAAAGGAGGCAAAGGCATGAAACGAATTGCCAGCTTTGAAGTAAACCATGATAAACTGAAGCCGGGTATGTATACCTCGCGTATCGACGGCGACATCACCACCTATGATATCAGAATGGTGTACCCGAATGCGGGTACTTACATCCAGCCTGCGGCGGGTCACACGTTTGAACACCTGTTTGCAACGTATGCGCGCAACTCGAAGTTTGCCGATCAGATCATCTACTGCGGTCCGATGGGCTGTCAGACCGGCTTCTACTTCCTTGTGCGCGATATGAAGCCGTCGGATGCGATTGCGCTCGTGCAGGAGAGCATGGCGTTTATCGCCGCTTACGAAGGCGAGATTCCGGGCGCGAGCCGCATTGAGTGCGGCAATTATCTGCTGCACGATCTGGCAGGCGCAAAGCAGCTTGCCGCTTCCATGATTCCCGTGCTCGAGGGCTGGAAAGAAGAAAATCTGATTTATGAAAAATAATGCTTGCATTTTCGGAAAACATGTGGTAAGATAAATTTACGACTGTTGGAGATATGTAAACATATCCGTGGAAAGAGGTGAAACAACATGAAACAGGGCATCCATCCCGACTACAAGCAGACCACGATCCGCTGTGCCTGCGGCAATGTCATTGAGACCGGCTCCACCAAGGAGAACATCGTCGTTGACGTTTGCTCCAAGTGCCACCCCTTCTTCACGGGTAAGCAGAAGCTGGTAGACACCGGCGGACGTGTTGATCGCTTCAAGAAGCGTTTCAATCTGGACAAGTAATGAGAAAAGCCATCGAAACGTGTTTTCGGTGGCTTTTTCGTTATCTGTTTGCAGATTGCGGAAGGGTGTTTGCGGCACAGGCGGTTTGGTGCGCTTGAACCGCGCAGGCGGTTCATCCTGTCCGGGCGTCAGGCTTTTCCTGCACCGATTAGGCGGGGCACACGAGTCGCGTTAGCAATACTCGCTGTCCGGGCGGAAAGTTTTTCGCTGAACCTCAGCGGAGAGTTGCCGTCTGCGGACGGCAGAAGATTCGCCGTACCCACGGCGGTGGGCAAGAGGGTAGACACCTGCGGTTTCTACCCTCTTAACTCCCGTTTCCCTTTGTTTCTTAGCTTGGCGCAGACCAGAGACCGGCGACCGCTCTGAAATAGGGGGACGGCAGAGGACTTTTTTCTACCGTAGGGGAGCACAGTGTGCTCCCATGTCGCGGCCTATCCGCAGTGCCGGATACCATGCTGCTGCACAGACGGTTTACTCTGCGCAGGCGCGGCATATCTGTGCCGCGCAACTCGTTTACGCGTTGTTATGGACAGCAACTACGAGTTTAATTTGATAACAGATGTTACCGCAGGGTGTGCTGACTTACAACGATAGGGCATTTTCTATATAACAAAAAATCCGCCACGGTTTGCCGTGACGGAAAAATATTCACTTTTCTGCCTTTATATTACCGCAAATCGGACGGAAAATCAAGTCTTGTACGGTTTTGCGTTTGGGTGTAATAAATATAGAGGACAATTTAACAGCAAGGAGGAATTTTCCATGCCGTTTACCAATCAAACAGAAGAAAAGCAGATCGAACGGGCGGTTCTGGTCGGTCTGTCGTGTCCGAGCTTCAACGCCGATCAGGATGCGGACGAGCGCACGATGGACGAGCTGCGCGCGCTGGCGGAGACTGCCGGTGCGGAGGCCGTTGCGATGACGCTGCAGCGCCGTCCGGCGCCGGATGCCCGCACGTTTATCGGTGAGGGCAAGGCGGAAGAGGTTAAGCAGCTTGCCGAGATGAACGACGCAAGTCTGATCCTGTTCGACAATGAGCTGTCGCCGTCGCAGATGAGCAATCTGGAGGAATTGACCGGCCGCACGGTACTCGACCGCTCGGCGCTCATCCTCGATATTTTCGCGCAGCGTGCGCGCACCGGCGAAGGCAAGCTGCAGGTCGAACTGGCGCAGTACCAGTACATTCTGCCGCGTCTGGCGGGCATGGGCAAGGCGATGAGCCGTCTCGGCGGCGGCATCGGCACGCGCGGACCCGGTGAGAGCAAGCTGGAGAGCGACCGCCGTCACATCCGCAGCCGCATCGACAAGCTGCGCCGTGATCTGGAGCAGGTGCGGCAGGTGCGTTCTGTGCAGCGCCGCCAGCGCAAAAAGGCCGAGCTGCCACTGGTTGCCATTGTCGGCTACACGAACGCGGGCAAGTCCACGCTGCTGAACACCCTGACCGGTGCGGGCATCGAGGCGAACGACCGTCTGTTCGATACGCTCGACCCGACCACGCGTAAAAAACGCATTTCGGATACGCAGGAAATCCTTCTGTCCGATACCGTAGGCTTCATCCGCAAGCTGCCGCATCATCTCGTGTCGGCGTTCAAGGCAACGCTCGAGGAGCTGGCGTATGCCGATCTGCTGCTGCATGTCGTGGACGTTTCGGACGAAAACTGGCAGATTCATGCACAGACTGTGGATAAGGTTGTGGCACAGCTCGGCGCACAGGATATTCCGCGCGTGATGGTGTACAACAAGGCGGATAAGTGCGATCCGGATGTTATTCCGTTCATTCGGCCGGATGAGGGCGTGAAGATTTCCGCAAAGAGCGGAGAAGGCATTGACGACCTGCTGACAGCCATCGAAAAGGCGCTCGGCAAGGGCAAGCATAAGGTAAAGCTGTGCATCCCGTACAGCGATGGTGCCGTGCTCGATATGCTGCACCGTGAAGCGCAGATCGACTCGACCGACTATGCCGCAGAAGGCACGATTGTCGAGGCGGTCGTGGATGATAAGACATACGGCAGAGTTTCGACATACATTATGGATAATGAGTAATTAGTAATGAGGAATTAGGAATTAAGGTGCGCGAAGCGCATTTTGAATCATCGCGCATGGCGCGATACCGCAATTACTAACTACTAATTCCTGATTATTTAAGGATTTGCTGATGGAAAAAGACTACTTTGTGCCTTTTGCCGATTACGGCGAGGACAAATTTGAAGAAAAACGCTCCAAGTTCACTGGACGGCTGTGGCACGTTGAAACCGCCGAAGAGGCGGTAGCGAAGATAAAGGAGATGCGCGAGACCTACTGGGACGCGACACACAACTGCTACGCCTACATTCTCCGTGAAGGCAATGTGATGCGCTACTCGGATGACGGAGAACCGCAGGGCACGGCAGGCATGCCGATCCTCGAGGTGCTGCGCCATGAGAACCTGACCGACTGCGTTTGCGTTGTCACGCGCTATTTCGGCGGTATTCTGCTCGGTACGGGCGGATTGGTCCGCGCGTACACGCAGGGCGCGCAGGTGGCTGTCGCGGCAGCCGGTGTACAGAGAATGAGCCTGTACACGGTGGCGCTCATCGCGTGCCCGTACAATCTGTATGAGATTATTCTGCACCTGCTGCCGGACCACGACTGCGCGGTCGAGGAGACCGACTACGGTGCGGATGTAACGCTGACCGTGACGCTGCCCGCCGGTCGGGAGGACGAGCTCAATCGGGCGCTTGCCGAAGCCACGGCAGGGCAGGTCTACGCCGAGGTCATGGAGACCCGATTCATGGGTCGGCGTGTCAAGTAAATATCGGCTTGCAAGGCTCACAAAATTCTGAAAAAATTTTTGTGAAAAAAGAGGATTTTCAGATTTCGTTTCGTATAACTATTATGTGACGGATTCTCCGAGGCTGAGGAGGCGGTACATATGACCATTCGAGAGCAGAACGAACAGCGCGAGCACGCGGTGCTCGAGCCGTGGGCGACCTTTGCGGACAGCTCCGCAGGCAGGCTGCGCCCGATGGAGCCGTGTCCGTACCGCACCTGCTTTCAGCGCGACCGCGACCGCATTATCCACTCGAAGGCGTTCCGGCGGCTGGGCAACAAGACGCAGGTATTTATCTCGCCGGAGGGCGACCACTACCGTGCTCGGCTGACGCACACGCTCGAGGTCGCGCAGATTGCGCGGACAATCGCGCGGGCGCTTGGACTCAATGAGGATTTGACCGAAGCGATCGCGCTCGGACATGATCTCGGGCACACGCCGTTCGGTCACGCCGGAGAGGCGGCGCTCGATGAGGTTTGTCCGTTCGGTTTTCGGCACAACGAGCAGAGTTTGCGCGTTGTGGATGTGCTCGAGGATTTGAACCTTACGCGCGAGGTGCGCAACGGCATTGTCTGCCATACCGGCAGGCGCAAGGCGAGTACGCCGGAAGGCCGCATTATCCACTTTGCCGACCGCATTGCCTATATCAACCACGATATTGACGATGCGGTACGCGCGGGCATTATCCGCGAGAGCGATATTCCGCAGCATTTGAGGAAACGCCTGGGTGAGACGCACGGCAAGCGCATTGACACGCTGGTGACGGCGATGATCGAGTACGGTCAGCGGTATCTGGAGATCGGCATGGACGAGCAGATGCACGCGGACATGATGGAGCTGCGGCAGTTCATGTTCGATCATGTGTACCACGGCACGGCTGCACAGCGCGAGGAAAAACGCGCAAAATCCATGCTGCGCAGTTTGTACGAATATTTTATCGAGCATCCTGACGAGCTGCCGGACGATTACTTCGTGCTGCAGGCCCGGGGGGAGGCGCTCGAGCGGATTGCGTGCGACTATGTTGCAGGCATGACCGACCGCTACTCGATAGCGGTCTATAAGAATTTGTTTATTCCGAAAAGCTGGAATAAGATTGAGGATTAACGAAAATGGGTATTATATATTCGTTTTCGTTCGATAAATAGGGAAGGAGGGGCACGAAGTGCCGTTTGACCGTATATTTCTGGATGAGCTGTCCGCGCGGAACGACATTGTAGAGATCGTTTCGCAATATGTGCAGCTGAAAAAGAGCGGCGCGAACTATTTCGGTCTGTGTCCCTTCCACAACGAGAAAACCGGTTCGTTTTCGGTCTCGCCGGACAAGCAGATCTTTCACTGCTTCGGCTGCGGCGCAGGCGGCGGTGTCATCACCTTTATTATGAAGGCGGAAGGTCTGACCTTCCCGGATGCGGTACGCTATCTCGCCGAGCGAGCGGGCATGCAGATACCCGAACAGGGTGAAGCCGAGCGCAAAGCGGCGCGCCACAGAGAGCGTCTGTACGCGCTCTGCAGGGACGCCGGACGCTATTATTATGACACACTCTGGCGGCCGGAAAACCGAACCGCACAGCAGTATTTTATCAACCGAGGTCTGTCCCGAAGGACAATGAACCGTTTCGGACTCGGCTATGCACCGGATTCCTTCCACGCGCTCATCGATGCGATGACGGCCAAAGGCTACACGCGCGAGGAACTCATGGACGCCGGTCTGGTCAGCCGCAGCGAAAAGGGACATATTTACGACCGGTTCCGCAACCGTGTCATGTTCCCGATCATCGACGTGCGCGGCCATGTGATCGCATTCGGCGGCCGTGTGCTGGATGATTCCAAGCCGAAGTACCTGAACTCGCCGGAAACGCCGATCTTCCACAAGAGCCGCAATCTGTTTGCGCTCAACCTGTCAAAAAGCACGAAGAACGATTATTTTATCTTAGCCGAGGGCTATATGGATGTCATCGCGCTGCATCAGGCGGGATTTGATTCCGCGGTTGCATCGCTTGGCACCTCGCTGACCGAGGAGCAGGCGCGCATTATCGCGCGGCATACCGACCGCATTGTCATCTCGTATGACGCGGACGGAGCCGGTCAGGCGGCGGCACAGCGCGCGATCGACATCCTGAAAAAATGCGATCTGCAGGTCAAGGTGCTGCGCATTCCGGGGGCCAAGGACCCGGATGAATTCATCAAGGCACGCGGCGCGGATGCGTTCCGCAATCTGATTGAACGCAGTGAGGACCACAACGCGTTCCGCATTGAGCAGATTGCCGCAAAGTACGATCTTGAGGACGACGAAGCACGCGTGCTGTTCCTCAGAGATGCAGCGCGCATGCTCGCCGGCATCGAGAGTACCATTGAGCGCGAGGTCTACGCCGGACGTGCCGCCAAGATGGCAGGCGTGACCGCCGAAGCCATGAACGTTGAGGTTCGGCGCGAACTCGGCATTCAGCGCAAGCGGCGAAAGGCCGCCGAACGGCGTGAGATACGCTCTCCGGTCGGACTGGCGCAGCCAAAGGACAGGTCGCTGGCGTATACCGATATGAAATCCGCCAAGGCCGAGGAGAATGTGCTTAGACTTCTGTTCTCGGACCAGAAATTGATTGCCGTTGCCGAAAAGGACTTGCAGCCGGCGTGGTTTTCCGCACCGGTGCTGCGTAAGATATACGAGCGCGTGCTGGAGCTGAACCGAAACGACCAGATGGTCGATGTGCTGTCCTTTGAGGGATGGCTGGAGCCTAACGAAATGAGCCTGCTGTCCGCGATACTCGAACCCGGCATTCCGGCCGGAGAGCATCGAGGGGAACTGCAGGAATACATAAACACCATACGAATGCAGCGCGTCAAGGATGGAACCATTACGCAGGCGGGAGAGGACCCGCTGCTTACATTCGGACGCATCAAAAAACAAAACGCGGGAGGACAAACGATATGACGAAAGCAAACGCAAATGCAGCCGCAAACGCACAGGAGCAGCAGGCAGCACAGCAGCAGATCCTGCGCGACCTGCTCGCGCTTGGCAAGAAGAACGGCCGACTGACCCTCAAGGAGATCTCGGATGCACTGAGCCATCTGGAGCTGTCGAGTGAGGACATCGACAAGGTGTACGAGACGCTCGAGACCATGGGCATCGAGGTCGAGACGAACGGTGTGCTGGAGAAGGTCATCGGTGACGATGACGACTCCTTTGAGCCGGAGGAAGTGGAAGAGGTTCCGGAGGAAGAACTGGTCGATACCTCTGCCATGGCTGAGACGTTCGCCATTGACGATCCGGTCCGCATGTATCTGAAGGAGATCGGCAAGGTCGATCTGCTGTCTCCTGAGGAGGAGGTAACGCTCGCAGAGCGGATGCAGAAGGGCAACGAGGCCGCAGAGCGTATCGCAAACGAAGGCGATGCCATTCCGGCGGAGGAGCGCGCACAGCTTGAAAAGGATATCAAGCTCGGCGACCGTGCAAAGAAGCGTCTGGCTGAGGCGAACCTGCGACTGGTTGTCTCCATTGCAAAGCGCTATGTCGGCCGCGGCATGCTGTTCCTCGATCTGATCCAGGAGGGCAACCTCGGTCTGATCAAGGCAGTTGAGAAGTTCGACAGCACCAAGGGTTTTAAGTTCTCTACCTACGCAACGTGGTGGATCCGTCAGGCGATCACCCGTGCGATTGCGGATCAGGCGCGTACGATCCGTATTCCGGTACACATGGTTGAGACCATCAACAAGGTTATCCGCGTTTCCCGCCAGCTGCTGCAGGAGCTGGGCCACGATCCCAGCCCGGAGGAGATCGCCAAGGAGATGAACATGCCGGTTGACCGTGTGCGCGACATCCTGAAGATCGCGCAGGAGCCGGTATCGCTCGAGACGCCGATCGGCGAGGAGGAGGATTCTCACCTCGGCGACTTCATCCCGGACGACGACGCACCGGAACCGGCAGAGGCGGCCTCCTTTATGCTGCTCAAGGAGCAGCTCGTCGAGGTGCTCAAAACTCTGACGCCGCGTGAGGAAAAGGTTCTGCGCCTGCGCTTCGGCATCGAGGACGGCCATACCCGCACCCTCGAGGAGGTTGGCAAGGAATTCAACGTAACTCGCGAGCGTATCCGCCAGATTGAGGCAAAGGCGCTGCGTAAGCTGCGTCATCCGTCGCGCTCCAAGAAGCTGAAGGATTTTCTGAACTAAGCAAGATATCAAAAGCCGCTTACCATTGGTAAGCGGCTTTTTTATGGAAAACGGAGGATTGAGGATGGAGAATGAAACCGTTGCGTTAATTCTTCATGCTCAATTACTGCGATATTCGAGATACCGCAAAAATGCTTGACCGCCGGAGATGCGTCTATCGTGTTGTAAAACTGCGGCAGAATATTGCCTGAGATCGGTGGAACGGCCAGCTGTGCAAAATGCCGTCACAGGCTTTTCTTTGTCAGATTGTGCGAAGGGTGTTTTTTCTTCCTTTGTGAAGTAGCACTAAAATTATATCATTTTATTTGTAAGAAATAAACAAAAGCGGGCGATTTTGCTGAAAATCTTTCAGAAATGCAAAAAACAAAGGAAAATTCGGATTTTTTATCAGAATGTGTGCGAAACGTACACTAAGTGGCCGCCGCTGTTATTCGACGGCGTTGTGAAAAATGCTACATGAAAATTGCACAAAAAACTGCTTGCATACCTGGTTCATATGGTGTATAATAACGAAGAAGGGGAACGATCCCGCAAAGAGAGGATCGCTCCCGCGAAACAAAGCGCCCAGGAGTATAACGTGCCGGCAGGGCACGATAACAGGTTAGGGCAGGGGAGTGTAATATAAACTATGGCGAATTATCCGGTTAACAAGATCCGTAATGTATGTCTGATGGGTCACGGTGGCGACGGCAAGACCTCGCTGGTCGAGAGCCTGCTCAATATCGCCGGTGTAACCGACCGCGTTGGCAAGATCGCGGACGGCAACACGGTTTGTGACTTTGATCCCGAAGAGATCAAGCGCAAGTTTTCCATTTCCACGGCTGTAGCGCCGGTAGAGTGGAACGGCTGCAAGATCAATCTGCTCGATACCCCGGGTTTCTTTGATTTTGAAAGTGAAGTGCAGTGCGCACTGCGCGTTGCGGAGTCCGCGCTGATCGTCGCAACCGGCAAGTCCGGTCCGGGCGTCGGCACCGAAAAGGCATGGGCTCACTGTGAGGAGCACGCAATGCCGCGTATGTTCTACATCTCCAAGATCGACGAGGAAAACTCGGATTACTATAACTCTCTGCACAAGCTGCAGAAGCAGTTCGGCGTATCGGTAGCGCCGATCGTTGTCCCGATTTTTGAAGGCAACCGCGATACCGTTGGTATTGTGGACTGCGTTATCCGCAAGGCGTACCGCATGGAAGGCAACAAGCGTGTCGAGATCCCGATCCCGGACAACATGAAGGACCGTGTCGACCAGCACCGTGCAGCACTGTGCGAGAACATCGCCGAGCTGTCTGAGGACCTGATGGAGCGTTACTTCGCAGGTGAGGAGTTCTCGGATGAAGAACTGATCGCCGGTATCCGTCAGGGTGTGAAGGATCTGGTTCTCGCGCCGGTATTCTGCGGCACCGCTGCAACCGGTATCGGTTCCTACGCACTGCTCAAGGGCATTGCGGACTACATGCCGTCTCCCGACGAAAAGCCGGTTGAGATCTGCGAGGACGAAAAGGGCGAGCTGATCGAGATCAACTGCACCCCGAACGGCTCTGCCTGTGCATTTGTATTTAAGACGGTCGCTGACCAGTACGGCCGCTTCTCCTATTTTAAGGTTATGTCCGGCGAGGTTAAGCAGGATATGACGCTGGTCAACAAGCGTGCCGATGCAAACGAGAAGATGGGTCACATCTTCACCGTATGCGGCAAAAAGACGACCGAGGTTCCGGTGATTGGCTGCGGCGACATCGGTGCCGTTTCCAAGCTGGTTACCACCAAGACCGGCGATACGCTTTCGATGAGCGTTCGCAAGGTTGAGCTTGAGTCGATCGAGATTGCGCCGCCGTGCTACACGCAGGCAATCGCGCCTAAGGTAAAGGGCGTTGAGGAGAAGATCTCCACCGGTCTTGCTCGTCTGCGTGACGAGGATCCGTCCTTCGATACCGAGTTCAACCCGGAAACCAAGCAGCATCTGATCTCCGGTGCCGGCGATATTCATCTGGACGTTCTGTGCTCCAAGCTGAAGGATAAGTTTGGCGTAGAGGTTACGCTGACCGATCCGATCGTTCCGTACCGCGAGAAGATCCGCAAGGCTGTTACGGTAGAAGGCAAGCATAAGAAGCAGTCCGGCGGTCATGGTCAGTACGGCCACGTTAAGATGGAATTTGCACCGTATGCCGAGGGTGATTATCTGTTCCAGGAGAAGATTTTCGGCGGTTCCGTGCCGAAGAACTTCCATCCGGCAGTTGACAAGGGCATCCGCGAGGCGATGGAGCATGGCGTTCTGGCTGGCTACCCGATGGTTGGCCTGCGTGCAACTCTGCTCGATGGCTCCTACCACGATGTAGACTCCAACGAGCTGTCCTTCAAGATGGCAGCACGTCTGGCATACAAGGCCGGTATCCCGGAGGCAAATCCGGTACTGCTCGAGCCGGTATGCTCGCTCAAGGTCGTTATCCCGGATTCCTACATGGGCGATGTTATCGGCGATCTGAACAAGCGCCGCGGCCGCATCATGGGCATGAATCCGCTCGACGGCGGCAAGCAGGAGATCGTGGCCGAGTGCCCGATGGCAGAGCTTGGCGATTACGCGATCAAGCTGCGCTCCATGACGCAGGGCAGAGGCTCGTTTGTTTCCCAGTTCGAGCGCTACGATGAGGCACCGGTTCCGGTACAGGAAAAGGTTATCGCAGCGAATAAGGCTCGTCTGGAGGCGCTGAACAAGGAATAACATTCCCTGCATTTTGTGAAATTGAAACCGGCTGCGTGAGCGGCCGGTTTTTCTTTGCTTAACCGGTTAGGAATGGGTGTTTGACGCTTGCGAAGCGAACGAAACTTGCCTACCCGGCAGGGGCACAAGAGGGTAGACACCTGCGGTTTCCACCCTCTGATTTTCATCCCTTTCCCTTAGAGGGCATGGCGAAAATCGGAGAGCGGCGGCTGCGAAAAAGGGGAACGGCAGAGAATTTTTTCTACCGTAGGGGAGCACAGTGTGCTCCCATTTCTTTACCTCTACGCAGTGCCAGATACTTTGCTGCTACACAGGCGGTTTCATTCTCACTCCTATCTTGCAGAAACTGAAGATTTCTCCTATAATGAGATTTGAAGGGGGAGCTGCCCATGAAGAACAAACGAATGCGCTATATATCGATAACGGCGGCTATCCTGCTGGTTTTTGTGCTGCTGATGCTGCTGTTTTCCAACCGATCCGGCGATTTCAGCGCAATGGAAGCGCAGAACGGCGTACTGGATGCAACATCAGCGGACTTTTCGTCGGCGGTATATGAAATAGACGGTGAATGGACGTTCTATCCTGAGGTGCTCGGCAGCGGCGCAGAGCTGGACGCTGCCCAACCGGGAGAACGCAATGAATCCATTCCATACGGCTCATATCGGCTGAAAATACACGCGCAGCCGAAACAATACCTGACACTCGGCGGCTACTCATTCGATTACAGCACGCGCGTGTTGGTAAACGGCAGTAAAGTGCTCGAAATCGGCAAGGTGGGGGCGTCTGCGGCGGAGTCTGAGCCGCGCATCGACTACATGCTCATACCGATTTACACCGGCGAGGATGGCGAGGTCGAGGTGGTCTGTCAGTACGCGAATTTCGTGCACCGCGAAGGCGGCGGTCTGACGCAGATGCACCTGTCCACCGCGGAGAACATCGACCGCATGCGCCGAAGCCGGAATCTGTATTCACTGGTGCTTGGCGGTTCGCTGTGCCTGTTCGGCATGTATTTTCTGCTGTTTGCGGTATTTCAGGGCGAGAGCAAGTATGTTTTCCTCGCGGTCATCTGTGTGCTGCTCGGTCTGCGCGACCAGAATTTCTATGTGCTGCATCTGCTGCCTGCAAACTACAACTGGGCAGTCGCATATCGGTTTCTGGTGCTGATGATTACGCTGCAGCCGTGTTTTCTGCTGCTTTTGCTGCAAAGCCTGTACGAAAAACTGGCGAAGCCAATCGTTGTGCGGTGCTATGCGGCGCTGTATGCCGTGCTGGCGGCGGCGCATTTTATCCTGCCGACGCAGGATATCGCACCGCTGAGTAAAATCGGGTACTATCTCTCGATGCCGTTTTTCCTGTATCTGGTCGTACAGCTGATTCGGCGGTTCTGGCGCATCCGGCGGTTTGAACGGGACGATGTGCTTGTTCTGCTCGGCTATCTGCTGCTGTTCGGCTCGAACGTGTACGAGGCGGTATTTGGCCGCATCGTGACGACCATCACGCGCCACGGAGCAGCGCCGCCGTATCTGCTGGTGTTCGTGTTCCTGATTGCGGGAGCCATCAGCCTGAAGATCAACCGCCGGGAACAGGAGCTGTCCGAGAGCCGCCGTCAGCGCGAGGTGCTGACCCAGCTCAACCGGCTGAAAAGCGAATTTCTGCACCAGATGGCGCATGAACTGAAAACACCGCTCACGGTCATGAGCGGCTACGCGCAGCTGACCGACTGGCAGCTTGGCACCGGAGAGGTCAGCGCGGACGCGCATGAACACATGCAGACCATTTCGTCCGAAGCGCAGCGGCTTTCTGCGCTCGTATCGCGGCTGATTGATCTCGCCAACGGAGGTTCACCCGATATTGAGATGGGCGTCATTGACGCGGTGCAGCTGCTGTCCGGTGCGGCGGATGTATGCCGTCCCATGCTGGAAAAAAAGCACAACCGGCTGGAAAGCGACAGCGGAGACGGTATTGCGCTCTGGGGCAATCCGGAAATGCTGCTGCAGGTGCTCATCAACCTGACGGTCAATGCCAATCGCCACACGGAGAACGGCGTGATTGCCTACCGCATTACGGACGAGGGCGAGCGGGTGTGCCTGCGCGTGAGCGATACCGGCAGCGGCATTGCGCCCGACCTGCTGCCGCATATCTTTGAGAAGGGCTGCAGCGGCGACGGCGGCAGCGGTATCGGTCTGACGATCTGCGCGGACGCGATGAAGATTCACCACGGCTCGCTCGAGGTGGAGCATACTGATGCAGACGGCACGGTGTTCCGGCTCGAACTGCCGAAAAAGCCGCTCAAAACACAAGGAGAGAACGATTGTGGAAGATAAACTGATTTTGCTGGTCGAGGACAATCCGCACATCATGGCGATCAACGACGCGGCACTGCACATGCGCGGTTACCGCACCCTGCAGGCGGAAACTGCACACAAGTGCCGGGAGCTGCTGTGCTTTCACGCGGTGGACTTGATCGTGCTGGATATTCTTCTGCCGGACGGCGACGGCGTGGCGCTGTGCCGCGAGATCAAGCAGGAATACGATGTGCCGATCCTGTTCCTGACCGCTATGGGCGAAAATGAGGATATCGTCAAGGGCCTGACCGCAGGCGGAGACGATTATCTGACAAAGCCGTATGATCTGGAGGTGTTCATGGCCCGCGTGGAAGCGCGTCTGCGGGCGGCGCACCCGAAGGAACGCGCAGTACGGCTTGGCCCGCTGCGGATGAATCTGCTGAGCGGACGCGCGTACATCGGAGAGACCGACCTGAACCTGACGCAGAAGGAGTTTGCGGCGCTGCTGTATCTGGCGCGGCACCCGAACCGCAGCGTCAGCGCGCAGGAACTGTACGAGGCGGTCTGGCAGCAGCCGATGGGAGCCGACCCGCATGCCGTGCGCATGACGATCTCACGGCTTAAGCAGAAGCTCGGCGGCGAGGATGCGAGGGTCACGGTCAATTCGTACCGCAGCAGCGGATATCGGCTCGAGGAGCAATAATTGAATATTTACAGCGGACGGCGAAGGTAACAAATTTGGTACCTTCGCCGTCCGCCGCCTTTTTGCCCTTATACTGAAAGTACGGTGAAATACCTGTATCCTCGGACGGTGCTCCGCGGTAAAGCAAGGGGAAAGCCGTGGAAACCGTTTATTTCATAAGGCAAGGAGGAAGAAAGATGAAAAAACGAATTTGCAGTTTGCTGCTGATATGCAGTATGCTGGCGGGTCTGCTGCCGCAGATCGTGCTGCCGCAGGCGGCGGCAGCGGATACTGCAGCAGCGGATACTGCAGTAGCAAAAGACGGCTTTGGTCTGCCCACGGAAGAAAAAACGGGCATAAAAGACACAGCCACACTTCGTAATAACCCGTACGGCACGCTGGGATGGGTTCCGCTGTTCCAGAACCACGAGCTGGTCGTAGCCGGTGTGGACTCGGATGAGTTCCAGACGACATACGAGGGCGCAGTCAAAGGAAAGGGTAAGCAGATGTCTACGTTTCGGTGGAGCAACTCGACCGATGTCGGCAATGCCGAGCGTATTGCGACTGTGGCGTTTGATCCGAACGGCACCGGCAAGGATGAATACATTGCGAATCTGGTATTTGATAAAAGTTCGGCACGGCTTCACCTGTATGTGACGAACAAGGATCGCAGAGTATCGAAGGTTGTCCAGATTGGTGATGGAAACGACAGTGAATACATCAAGAAACTGAAATTCTACCAGACCCGCGCTATGCTGAGTCTGGTCGCAGGCGACTTTGACGGTGACGGCAAGGACACCCTGATGGTCTACACGCCGGGCAACAACAACAGCACGGATACGGTAGACAGCATTAAAGAGTATACGTTCAGCGGCGGCAAACTGGATGAGGGTAAGCGCGTTATCAACCTCGGCGACGTCATTGACGGCGGCCGAAACGCGCTGAAAGCAATGCTGTACCACGACGGCAACGGCGATAACGAGCTGCGTGCGCATCTGAGCGTTGATATGGAAGTCGGCGACGTGGATATGGACGGTATCGACGAGCTGGCAATGACAGTCAATGTCAACGACCTGAAGGAGAAATCGTATGACGGTCATACCGACTACGAGAAATCCTATCTGACGGTTTACGATTACAACAACAATAAAAGCTGGAAGCAGCTGATGAACAAGAAACTGCTGAACAGCAATGACGGTCCAAGCGGCCGTGCCCGTTTTGCAGGCGTAACCATCGGTTATGTCAGCAATGCGCCGAGCGGCAGTATGCCGCCGGAAGTTGTTGCGGTAGGCTACTACGATCAGAATGGTGATTATCAGGACTGCGACTTTAACAAGAGCAAGCTGCTGGCATACAGCTATCAGTACAGCACGAAGGATAATTCGTGGACAGAGAAATGCAAGGCAACCGAAGTTGTCACCAACGGCTTTACCAATACCGGCACCAAGGGTGACGATGTGCAGAATCCGATCGCGGTAGCGGCTGTTGCAGCGGACGGCGTGAACACCAAGGAATATCTGTTCATTTCCGGCAGTATGTATCAGATTGGCACGGTGGACGGCAATCAGCGGCTGTCTATCCTGAACGGCTCGGATAAGGGCCATGACCGCTGGCTGGGCGGCCGTCTCATCAACAACAGCGGTATTCTGGACTATGCCGTCGGCAATTTTGACGGCAACAAGCAGGGCATGGAACAGGTATACTACGTTGAGTACCGCAAGCAGGAGACCTTCGACAAGCAGTTTTTGAAGATTGGTCAGCTTTACAAAGGCTCGACTGGCAGCACGTTCAACCGCTGGGAGGATGATTGGACATACTATGACAAGAGCAACTGCAATCTGGCGCTTACAACGGCAGATGTAAACAACGATGCCATGCTCGCGAAGATCCAAAGCGTCAGCACCGGCTATACCGACCCGAAGGTAATGGCGATTCTGGAGGCGTCGCCGCATTTTGCGGAGGTGAATGACGGCGATATCGGAAACTCGCAGACCGGAATCGGATACAGTAAGGATAATACTGTAACAGTAACGGCATCCGGTTCGTTTGGTTTTGATATCATGGCGGGCTTTGAATATGTTGCACCGCTGATTGAGACCGGCGGCGGTGTTGAATTTAATACCAGTCATACCTTTACTGTTGGTGCAACAAAATCTACAAGCAAGGGAATAACGGTCGAGTGGAATAATGATACGAACGACAATATGGTGCTCATGTATGCAACACCGATGACCTATTACGAGTATCAGGTGAAGTATCCGGATGACACAAAGAAGGGCAATTCGCCGAAGCTGACCAGTTCTATGACGCTGGCGGTTCCGGGTAATCCTTCGATGAACATGGTTTCGGTAGATACTTATAATAAGGCTGCTTCGGCGTACGAGGGTATGCAGCAGATTGGCAGCAACCTGCATCTGGGCACGTCCGGTCAGCCGAATACGTATCGTTCCAGTCTGCCGAGCGGTAAACATTCGGAGCAATCCGGTAGAGTTGGTCATTACAAAGATTCGGGTACACAGCTGCAGAGTTTTACGGCTGCAACCAGCAGCGGCGTAAACTTTGAGTACTCCTATGAGGGTTCGGTGCAGATGTATGGTGTAGTTGGCGGCTTCAAGGCTGGCGGCGGCTATCACTGGGGAGCAAGCGCCGGAACCGAAAGGGTAAACACCAATACGATTACCAAGCTGGGCGCTGTTACCGGCGGCGGCGATTCGCGCTATAACTTTGACTGGAGCTTCGGCACATGGACGGTACCGTTCAACGGCGATGAAGTACCGGTATTGGGCTATGTTGTCAGCAATGTGACGGCACCGCCGTCTCCGGCGCAGGATCTGTCGCTGAGCGAGCAGACCACCAACAGCATGGTGCTGTCGTGGGAATCCGGCGACCGTCCAGCAGAGTATTACAAGATTTACCGCTATCTTAAAGATAATAAGGAAGAACCGTTCGTATTGATTGATACTGTGGATGCGGCTGAATCTTCGAGTGGTCAGTATGAGTACACGCTGAAGGATCTTGCACCTAATGCGAAGTATCAGTATGCGATTACCTCGGGATATTACACCAGTCAGGAAGAATCGGTTGAAAGCGAGATTATTGCCGGTACAACTCTGGCAAATGATAAGAGCCGTCCGGACATCAACGGACCGGATAACGCAATCGTTCAGATGAACGGCTCGGCAACCTTCGAGGTACTGGCTTCTGTACCCGATGAGTACAGCAGCACGAGATACCAGTGGCAGCAGCGTCTGCCGGGCAAAAAGTGGGGCAATATTGCAGGGGCAACTAGGGACAGCTATACTGTAAAGTCGGTATCGAGTGACCTGAACGGTGCGATGTACCGTTGCGTGGTAACATGTTATGACGGTGCAAGAACGCCGATTTCGTTCTACAGTGATGCGGCAACGCTGACGGTTGGTACACCGCAGGCAACCGCCGGTTTGACGGTATCCGGTACTTCGGAGGGCAGCGGCACTCAGGATACCCCGTATATCGGTCAGAGTAATTTCAACACGGTTAAAACCACGACAGAATCCGTAAAGACAACCGTTCCGTGCACCGTAGAAGCCGATGACATGACGCTGAATGTTTACGAGGTAAAAGATCAAGCGGGTACGGTGCAGGGATATGTCGGCATCGGTGAAAAGAAGGAAGACGGTTCGATATCGACCGTATACTACGCCGTAACAAAGAATGGCGAGACGTATACCGCAGGTGCGGAACTCACCATGAATACCACCTATCAGTGGAAGAACGGTGATGCAGACGCAGCGGTGCCGAGCACAATTACGCCGGAAACCGTGGTGATAGACAAAAACGAAAACGAAAACGCAAAAGCAAAAGCGTTTACGCTGGACAGTACAACGTATGTACCGACAGCCGCGGAATACGACGAAAGCAAGTACCGGAACGGCGAGCAGTACCTGATTCACGGTATGGATACCGTGACGGAGAACGGAGTTGAAGTTCCGCGCTATATCCTCAGCAAGATGGATAAGTCGACCAGTGGTGCAGACAGTGCCGCAGAGGACACCTATACCGTCAAGTATTATCAACTGCTGAAGAAGGCAGAGAACAGCTATGAACTGACCAAGCTGACCTGCACACAGCAGACGACCTTGGGCAGTTATACGGAGCCTTCCTTCACACTGGTAACAAAGAAAACTACGGTTGAAAATAAGGTTACGACCTCTACGCCGGGTCCCGGTACGGCGCTGACCCTGACGACGAAAACGGCGGAAAAGGCGGAAAAGAACGGCGCTGCACTCGGCAATGTGGAGTACACGCTGACGATTACGAACACGTCGGACGGCACGGTCAGCACGATTGTCGGCAGAACGAACAGCAGCGGCACGGACAGCAAAACGTGGACTGCACCGACAGCCGGTCTGTATGCCATCACAACCACCGCAACCGGCGGCTTGACAAGTGATACGGTATATTATCTGGCAGGCGTGCAGAGCGTAAAGGACGGCGATACCAGCACAACGGAGACCGTTTACACGCTTAAAAGCACTGTTGGCAAAGAAAACAAGATTACGAGCGTATACGGCACGCCGATTGCTCTGACCGTGCAGCAGCAGACTGTAACGAAAAACGGAAACGCTGTTACCGCAGGCAACAAAACAGAGGTTACGGGAGATATCGCCTACACCTGGCGTCAGTCCGGTCAGAGCGAGAGTAAGGAAACGGCTATCACTGACAGCATTTTCCGACCGGAGAAGGCGGGAACCTATATCATTACGGCATATCAGGATGATAGCGATACTTCCAAGCGCACCAAGCTGGCATCCACGACCATTACAGTAAAGCGCAAGCCGCTGGAGCTGTATGTTACCTGGGATAAGGATAACGCCACGCACACTTCGACCGAAGCGCCGGACAGCAAGGGCGCATTGGTGGTCAAGGCGGATGCGCTGGAGACAGGTGATTCCCTGCCGTCGGCAATTACAGCCGCATGTGCGCTGTATGCTGACAATGGCAATCGAAAGAACGTCAGCGGCCGCTTTGAGGTAACGATTGCGGTCAACGGTGAGGACGCGGCTGTGAAGTCGCTGCTCGAGAAGTACGAGCTGAATCTGACCAAGCGCATGCTGGTTGTCAAGCAGGACACCTTGAGCGTAACCTATCGCGCCGGGGAAGGCGGCTCGCTTAGTGCAAGCTACAACAGCGGCAACCTCGACCAGAAGTTTGAAAGCGGTAAGAACATCGCTAAGAACACCAGGCTGATGTTTGATGCCAAGAGCAACGACGGTTTCATTGTAAAGGAATGGAAGGTCAACAGTCAGTCCATTACCGGTAATACCAATTACAAGGTGACGGATATTCTGTCGAACGGCAAAAAGGTCGGCGAACGACTGACGGTAGCGGCGCTGACGGAAAAGCTGGACGTAGAAGTAGCCTTCAGCAGTGATTCGCACACGATTACCTTCAGCAGCGGCGAAGGCGGTAAGCTGACCGCAGCACTGAAGGACGGCGGTGCAGTCACGACCGGACAGAAGATTGCGGAAGGCGCAAATGTGACGTTCACGGCTGCGCCGAACCCCGGTATGTCGGTAGCAAGCTGGGTGGTGGACGGCAAGCCGTATTACTGGCGGGGTACGACCGATTTGTACCGCGAGTCCACACTGATACTGGAAAATGTGCAGAAGGACCGCAATGTAAAGGTAGAATTCAGCAGCGCAGGCAAGCATAAGCTCACCTTCAACATCGAGTCGGAAACCGGCAGCACCTTGCCGTCCGTGCAGACCTCGGCGAAGCTGGCAGACGGCACAGCGGCAGATCTGAATGCGGTTCCGGACGGTGCGGCAGTGACCTTTGCGCTGGAAAATCTGGGCAGCAACTACACGGTCAAGACGTGGAAGGTGGATGGTAAGGAAGCCGCAAATTCGGGTACGCAGAAGCAGTTTACACTGCGCAATATCACTGCAGCGCATACGGTTACGGCTGTAATCAATGCGGCGCAGGAGGTAACGCTGACCTTCAAGGCAGTGGATGCAAATGGTGCCCCGATAACCGCAGACATTGCTTCCGTTACCGCAAAGATTAAAAACGGCAATGCGATTACCAGCGGCAGTACGGTCGGCAATTATTCGACGATTGAGTTTGCTGCTGCGGTAAACGAGAATTACTACGTTTCTCAATGGACTGGTGCGGAAGCGGATAAAAATGATTCGGCAAAGGCCTCCATCGCAAGTCTGGAAAAGACCACTGAGGTTATCGCGCATATCGCGGAGAAGCCGAAGGTGACGGTGGCTGCGCCGGTCAACGGCACAGTCGAAGTTGCTGGCACACGCGGCATCCAGAATGTAACATTGATTGGTGCGGCAGGTGAAAACGGCCATGTGAATATGAACAGCACGGCAGCAATTACAGCAACACCGAGTGATGGCTACTTCGTCAAGAGCATTATCGTTACAACTGACGGTGCAGCGCAGACATTCGATTACGACAATGCGAAGGACTATCAGCCGGGTAAGGTAACGAAGGATGATATCCAGATTACGAAGGATACCTTGGTTCAGGTAATCTTTGCAGAGAAGCCGACGGTAACCTTTGGCGGTGACACTCACATCACCGTAACGGCAAAGCAGGGTAACAAGACGCTGAGCACCGGCGATCATGTCGAGAAGTACAGCGGCGATATCGTATTTACGGCAACACCGGATGATGGCTACGAGACTGACAACTGGAACGTTACCGGTTGGACGAATGTCAACGGAGCAGAAAATGATAACACCACTTATACCCGGAGTGGCTCTATCGAAAGCAATGTAGACGTTCATGCAACGTCTAAGGCGCTCCCGCAGTACGACTTCACCCTGTCCGTTGATTCGCTCGGTGACGAGGGTGACGGCGGTACAGTTTCCGCAAAAATCACCCGCAAGGGCATGAGCGCATACGAACAGGAGAACCTCGAAGCAGGCAAGCACCGCTTCTACCGCGACTCGAATATCACGATCACGGCGGTGCCGAACGCAGGCTACCGCGTACAGGACTGGACCATCAACGGCCAGACCACGGCGGATACCGCAACGAGCCAGACGCTGACCAATCGGCAGGGCAATGTCACCGTTTTGGTTCGCTTTGTCAAGCTGGTGACCGGCATCACCTTCGGTCCGACGGACAAGAACAGCGAAGGCGGATACATCAGCGAGGCAAATCTGGTAAACAATAATGAGTCGATCCTTGACAGTGCAGAGACAGGCGCAAATATTGCACTGAATCTGCCGATCCAGTTTACGGCAGAAGTAAAGCCGGGTTACGAAATCGAAGGCTGGTACGTTAACAATGTGCGTGACGAGGAAGCAGGCAATTCGGAAACCTATAGCTATCCGAATACGACCAGTGCAAGCTCGATTTACATTGCACCGAAGTTCCGGCAGGTTGAGTATGACATCACCACAGGCGATAACGTCACCGTAAACGGACAGAACCGCACAACCGCACGCGGCGGCGAGTCGCTCACCTTTACGGCAGTACCGCCGGCAGGTCAGAATGTGACCGGCTGGGCGGTAAACGGCGAGGCTGTACAGGGCAGCGGCAATACGCTGACTTGGACGGTCGAGAACGGCTGTCTCACGAAGCCGAACGTAACGGCATATCATGTTGAAGCACAGTTCAGCGCAGGCGAGTACGAAGTAACGTACAGCCAGCCGGCAAACGGCAAACTAACGGCTTCCGTTGAGAGCGGCACACAGGTCAACGGCGGCACTAAGGTTGCCTTCACTGCAGAACCCGATGAGGGTTACGAGATTGACGAGTGGACGGTAAACGGTCATTCGGTTGCCAACAGCGGCAGCAGCTACACGCTGAACGTAACCGAAAACAGCACGGTTGCAGTCACCTTCAAGGCAATGGTTCCGGTCAGCGCCGTGCGGAACGGCAGAAACGGCAATATCGCCATCACCGCAAACGGCAAGACGGTTTCGGACGGCTGGGTATCCTCCGGCGCGGACGTGACCTTCACCGTAACGCCCGAGAACAAGGACGATATGGTGCAGCAGTGGACGGTAAACGGCTCGACAGTCGCTGAGATGACCGATACGGCAGATGCACCGCTCACTTATACGGTCAAGAATGTAACCGCAAAGACTGAGGTTTCCGCAACGCTGATTGAGCGCCCGACATACACCATTACGGTAACGAGCGAGGGCAGCGGTACGGCGTCGGCAGAACCGGCAAGCGTCAAGCGCGGCGGCAGCACGACTATTACGGCAGTGCCGAGCAGCAATAGCTACTATCTCAAGGAATGGTCGGTTAACGGCGGTGCTGCACAGGCTGCCTCCGGCAATACGCTGGCACTGACGGAAATTCGCAGAAATACCACAGTCAAGGCCGTATTTGACGGCGCGATCAACTACGATGTAACCCTGGATGTTCAGGGTGCAGATACTGGCACAACGGTTGCTGCAGCGGCAAACGGCAAGGCCATTACGCCGCAGAAGAACAGTCCGGCAAGTGTTACCCGCGGCAGCAAGGTTGTATTTACGGCAACGCCTGCCGTAGAAAACGGACAAAACAAGCAGATGGTCGCACAGTGGACGGTAAACGGTGTAGATCAGAATAACATCTCTAACGAGCTGGTTATCCCGAGCCTGACCGGCAAGACCGATGTGGCTGTCAAGTTCGTTCCCTACGAAGGCTTCGCTATTCCGACCGGCGGCACCGGCTGGAAGGTCTCCGACGTAAAGCGCACACCGGAGGACACTAAGCCGGCAACCGAAATCCGCAAAAACGGCACGGTCACCTTTACGATGACGCCGGTTGACAAGCGCCTGTTCCGTAAGCTGATAATCGGCGGCATGGACTGCATGGCACTGCCGACTACTGGCAATGTCACCGCCGTGAAGAACGGCGCGGCGTACACGATCACGGTCAAGGATGTGACGAGTGATATCACGGTTGACGCGGAAGCGGTTGAGTATCAGGTAGCAAGCAGCACGCTTGCGACCGTTCCGACTGCACTGAAGGGTACGTTCGACTCGCTCGACAAGCTGAAATCCGCGCTCCGTTCCAAGGTGAACAGCGCAGTCACCGAAGCGAACACTGCTTATCTGGATATCGTTCTGCAGTACAAGAGCGGTACGGATTGGGTAACGGTTACGAATCCTGCCGACTTCCCGGAGGGCGGCATGGACGTTCAGGTTCCGTACAGCACGCTGGCGGCAACCAATGCGCCGAACAGCAGCTATAACTTCTCGGTCGTTCATATGTTTACGACTGATATGAGCGGCAAGACGGTCGGCGATACGGAAACGCTCACGCCGACCAAGCTCGACGATGGAATTACGTTCCATGTTTCCAGCCTGTCTCCGTTTGCCATCGGCTGGTACAAGAGCACCGCACCGTCCGGCGGCGGCGGTGGCGGCGGCGGAGCCGTTGCCCCGACCACCTACGATGTTGTGATCCCGTCCGCACTGGCGAATGTCGTCAAGGCGGATAAGACCAAGGCGGCCGCAGGCGACACCGTAACGCTGACTGCTGCCGGAGAAGGTACGCTGACTGTCACGGACGCAAACGGCAAGACGGTTGCCCTGACCGACCTCGGCAGCGGCAAATACACCTTTAAGATGCCGTCGGCTAAGGTCAGCGTGGGCTTCAAGACCACCGCAGATCAGCCGTGCGACGGCGGCAAGGATTGTCCGTCCGCACCGTTTACGGATGTAGATACTGCAAAGTGGTATCATCTGTCCGTTGATTATGTGCTCACGCACAAAATGATGAACGGTGTATCGAGCCGTGCATTTGCACCGAACGCCAACCTGACGCGCGGTATGCTCGTGCAGATCCTGTATAACCTGGAAGGCAAGCCGAAGGGCACAGCGGCGAACTTCTCGGATGTGCAGGCTGATGCATGGTATGCCGAAGCAGTCGGCTGGGCAGCGTCCAATAAGGTCGTAACCGGCTATGCAGACGGTACCTTCCGACCGAATGCCGCCGTCACCCGCGAGCAGGCGGCAGCGATCCTGTATCGCTACGCCCAGAGCAAGGGTATCGACGTAAGCGTGGGTGAGAATACCAATATTCTCAGCTATGTGGATGTTCAGCAGGCCAGTGAGTACGCGATTCCGGCTCTGCAGTGGGCAGTCGGCGCAGGCGTGCTGAACGGCAAGAATGGCGGCCGTCTGGCACCGACCGGCACCGCCACCCGTGCCGAGATCGCAGCGATCATGCAGCGCTGGTGTGAAAACATCATCAAGTAACGGCAGACAAAACAGCAAGACAGAGAAAAGGGCTGACCCGACGGGTCAGCCCTTTTCCTATGCGGTTAGCGGTTAAATAATTGAGAATGAACGAGATGGTATGTCGTTATGTGGGCGGCCAATGACCACCCCTACGGGATAGATTATGCAGACCGGATATAAACGGTGCGCCGAGGTCATATCCCAGGGCAGGCAAGATTCGTTCGCTTCGCAAGCGATTACTCTGCAAGCATCGCTGCGCCCACCAGACCTGCGTCATTGCCGAGCGACGCACAGACGATCTCGGTATTTCGGTCCTCACCGCGGAAGGTCTGCGGGAAAGTGAGCATGCGCAGCGGCTCGAGCAGCTTTTCGCCGTAGCCCGCCAGTCCGCCGCCGAGCACGATGCGCTCCGGCTGAAACAAATTCACAAAACTTGCCAGACCGTTCGCCAGATTGCCGCAGTATTCGTCGAACAGCTCCTGCGCGAGCGCGTCACCCGCGTCTACTGCGTCGCAGATCTGCTTGGCGTTCAGCTGACCCTTGTGTACGGCAAGCACGCTCTTTCGTCCGTCCTCGAGCGCACGCTCGGCAAACCGCACGAGCGAAGCCGCTGAGCAGTACGCCTCCAGACAGCCGCGCCGTCCGCAGTTGCACGGCTCGCCGTCCTTCTTGATGACCATGTGCCCAATCTCACCGGCAATGCCGTTGCAGCCGGTGTACAGCTGGCCGTTAATGATGATGCCGCCGCCAACGCCGGTGCCGAGCGTTACCATCAGCATGTTGCGCGTACCCTTGGCCGCACCGGCAGTCGCTTCGCCGAGCGCGGCGCAGTTGGCGTCGTTATCCAGATGCACCGAACAGCCGAACTCCGGCAAAAACGCATCCGCAAAGCTGACGTTATTCAGTCCCAGATTGGTGCCGAACCGAAGGGTGCAGGCCGCCTTGTCAAACGAGCCGGGCACACCGATGCCGATTGTCGTTACGTCCTCTACCGCGCAGCCATGCGCCCTGCACAGCGAGAGCGCCAGCGTTTTCATATCTGCTTTCAGGCCGGCTGAGTTGCCGGTCCGGGTCGGAAGGCTGTCCTTGCACAGCAGCGTGCCGTCCTCGGCGCAGAGCGCCGCCTTGACGGTCGTGCCGCCCAGATCAATACCGATTCTCACAGCAAATCCTCCTCGTCGAACAAATGCAGGCCGCGGCCCTTGAAATAGTTGTTCAGCCGCTCCACACTGCTGTTGATGATCAGCTCCTCCGGGAAACCAATTTCCTCGAGCATTTCCAGTGCGCCCTCCACATGACCGACGCGGTAGCAGATATGGCTGTCGCTGTCCACCGAGATAGGCACCTCATATTTCATGCACAGGCGGGCGATGTCCATGCAGTTGTCATGGCTGCCCTTGCGGATGGACAGAGACGCGTTGTTGATCTCGACAATCTTGCCGTGGTCGTTGCAGCGGCTGATGATGTACTCGTGATCGAACGGGAAGTTGGAGTTGCCGAGGTGGCCGAACGCGTTGACATACGGGTTGTACAGGATGGCCTCGAGCGCCGCCGTGTGCACACTGCTGTCCACCGGCGGGAACATGCACTCGTGGAAGGACGCAAGCGCAAACTCAATGGGCTTGAGACTCTTGTTGGAAATGACATTGATGCCGCCTGCCGGAGCGGTGATGTCGAATTCGATGCCGCGAATGACCGTTACCTTGCCGATCTTGCGCGGGATAAGGTCCAGATTGGAGAAATGCCACTCGTGCGGGCCGTCCGGATTGGTGGGGCCGTGGTTGGTGATGGCGATAGCCGCAAGACCGCGGTCCTCGGCCGCCTGCACCATTTCGGTGAGCGTGCTGAACGCGTGGTCGGTTACATTGGTGTGGGTATGCAGGTCTGCGATGATTTGCATGGGAAAAGGCTCCTTTTGACGTATGATTTTTTGGGGGGAAGATGAAAGGCGGACACATGGGTCCGCCTCTGTATTTGCAGTTCGCTGAACCGCCGGTATGCGATTGTTTATCGGCGGTGTCTGCGAGGATAATCATCGTTATCGTAGCGCTTGCGCATCGCCTTGCGGCGACGGCGGCGCCGGATTCCGCCGAATGTGATGTTGAACAGAATGTACAGCACGATGAAGATTGCGGCTGCGATCAGCACGATCTTGAATACGGTGCTCTGGAAGAAATGGCTCAGCTTGTCCGAGTAATAGAGCACGCGGCTCATTTCCACATCGCTGAGCGCGACCAACTCGACCGTGCCGTAGGACGTGCCGTTGCAGCTGTATGTCATGCTGCCGATCACATCGCCGGCCTTGATGGGTGCGTCAACGGCTTCCGGTAGATTGGGGGTCGCTTCCAGCGAATCGGTCTCTACATCGGCAGGGAGCAGCGCCATCAGATCAGTTTTCGCGGTCAACACCAGCTGATCGGTCTGCGTGGACAGGTCTACCTTAACATGGGCGAGCGTGTCGCCCTTTTTCGCAACGGTCTTGGTCTTAAAGTGGGTGAAACCCCACTTATACAGCGATTTGGTGTCCGTGAAGCTGGCCGCTACCGTCGGGTACTCCTTGGACGAGGTGGCACTGCCGAGCACGACCGAATACAGCTTGGCATCGCCGTACTCCGCGTAGCCGACAAAGCAGTTGCCCGCCTGCGAGGTGTGTCCGGTTTTGATGCCCTTGTTGTACGGGTATGACCACGGGTTGAACGAGCTGAAGATGAGCTGGTTGGTGGTGAAGATGATGCGTTCCTCGTGCATGTTGGTCTTGGGCATGCGGTACTGCACGGTGTCGATAATGTTGGTGAACGTGTCGTTCTTCATGGCCTCGCGGGCAATGAGGTACAGATCACGGGCGGTGGTGTAGTGATCTTCTTCGTGCAGGCCGCATGGGTTGCAGAAATGCGTTCCGGTGCAGCCAAGCTCCTCAGCGCGGGTGTTCATCATGTCCACAAAGTGCTCGCTCGTGCCGCCGACATGGCGCGCGAGCATGTACGCCGCCTCGTTTGCGGAGGGCAGCATAAGCGCATACAGCAGGTCGATGACGCGCACGGTCTCACCGACCTTGATGTCTGCGTTCGAGCTGTCTGCTGTAACCTTGGTGAAGTCGCCCTGTTCGGCCGTGACGGTCTCGTTCAGATCCTTGACATTCTCAAGCGTCAGCAGCGCGGTCATAATTTTGGTCGTGGACGCCGGATAACGCTTTTTGTCCGCATTTTTCTCATACAGCACCATGTCGGAATCCGGGCTGATGAGCAGGGCGGCGGTAGCCGTTACGGCCGGCGCTTCGCTTGCCGCTGCGATAACATCCTTGTCATTGTCGGCGGTCATGTCCTTGGTGTCCTTGGAATCCTTGCTGCCCGAATCGGTGGACGAGGTGTCCGAGCTGTCGGAATCCGACTGGCTCGATGAGGTATCGCTCTCGTCATTTACGGCATAGGCGCGGGTGATCGGCGCCGCACCGAGCAGCAGCGTAAAGCACAGCGCCAGTGCGGTAAGACGGTTTTTGAAATTATTGCTCTTCATCGGTATCTCCTAAAGAAAAATCGGCATCGGTGAAGTGCCCGCGCAGAACCGCCGGCTTGGGCGGGGTGCGCCGCAGCGGATCGTAGCGGAAGGAACGGCAGTGATCGGTGCCGTTTACCACACCGCGTTTGCGGCAGGCAATGCGTTCGCCGTCCGCCAGCGGAGAGCCGTGCGCGCAGTAGGTACAGCGCGGTTCTATATTTTTTCGCAGCAGCTTTTTGAGCCTCATGCGTAGGGTCACTCCAATCGGTTAAAATCAGTGGTAAAAGTGTCCTGTCGAGTGGTGTCGGTCAATACAGGACGTATATAAAATATTATATATCATTTCCTGCGCTTTTTCCACCCCCAAATTGGATACAAAGCAGAAACGAACAGCACAGCAAGCGTATACCGGAACCGTACCGATATCGGTGTCAGCTCCGGTGAGGAAACCGTCAGCACGGCAGGCGAGAGGGAAAACAGGAAAGCCGTCAGCACAGCTGCGAGCGTACCGTGCAGCAGCTTTGCGGCAAACAGGCCGTGAACCGGCAAATCGTGTGCTTCCGCGAGGGCGCGCACCTGAAACTGCACAGCCAGTCCGCCAAATCCCAGCAGGAAGGACGCAAGCGTCAGCCGCGCTCTGCGCGGCAGCGGCAGCACGGCCAGCTCGTCTAAGCCGTTAGTCAGCTCGATCATGCCGTCCAGTACGTTTCCGTATGGAAAAAGTGCAAAAACCGGCGAAAGCAGCCGCAGCAGGATGGAAAACATGGTCAGAAATGCTGTTACCGTCAGCGCCGTGGATGCTGCCTGCTGTACGGACGCGCAGAAAATCGAGGGGAATGAGGTGCGGTTCCGGTTATGGATACGCTGCGACAAGGCAGATAACGGGGTACGCGCGAAAAACAATCCGACGATCAGTGCCGAAACGATATGTATCCCGTACAGCATCGCGCCTGCCTGCGCAGAGCCGAACACGCCGAGCCCTACCAGTCCGATGCAGAAGCCAGGACTGGCGCAGTTGCAGAAGCGGTTCACGCGCTCTGCCGCTTCGCGGGATAGCACACCCTCGGAGAGCAGCGCACACGCGGTCGCGGCGCCGACCGGATACCCGCCGATGAGTCCGAGCACCAGAGCAGGCGCAGCCTCGGGCGGCAGGCCGTATAAGCGGGCAAGCGGCTTCGCCAGCAGCGGCGACAGCCGCGCGGTATCACAGCGGACAAGCAGTCCGCTGACAACGAAAAACGGAAATAAAGCCGGTAAAGCCTGCGCTGCGGCTAAAGAAAGCCCCTCGCGGACACCATCCGCGCAGGCAGTCGGGCAAAGCAAAAACGCGGCAAAAAGAGCCAGCGATAAGAACAGCTTCATAGCGTCACCTCGGAACAGTGTATGAGAAGCAGGAAAGTTTCAGTACGCTGATACATAACATATACCGTTATACCTGCCCTACGGAGAAGGTAAAATGCGATATGAAGGTGGCGCGATATGCTGAAAGATAACTTATACGCCGAACTCATGGAGGACCTCCACCCAAACCGCCCGCGCGTGGAAATCCTCGGAGACAGCCGGGTGATCGTGGAGAACCACTGCGGCATACAGGAATACGACGACAGCATCCTGCGCGTCAGATGCCGCGGGTGCGAGGTACGCATTCTGGGTGCAGACCTGGAGCTGACGGCGCTTTCCATGGACGAACTGGCGGTGATCGGCGTGATCTCGTCGGTGGAATACATTACGACCGAGTGAGGAAGGAGGAGCGCGAATGATCGGGCGGCTGTGGCTGCTGGCTTGCGGGCAGGTGCGCGTGCGCGTGACAGGCGCAAGCCTGACGCGGTTTCTCAACCTGTGCGCGGCGCAGGGTATCACGCTGCGGCAGATGGACCGCACGGCATGGAATGAGCTGCACGCAACCCTGTCCATCCGGGATTTCCGAACGCTCAGGCGGCACATGGGACGCACGGGATGCCGCGTGCATATTCTCCGGAAACGCGGTCTGCCGTTCCTTGCGGCGCGTCTGCGTCCGCGTACGGCGCTCTGGGGCGGAGCCGTATTCGCCGCGGCGCTGTGCTGGCTGCTCGGCACGCATGTATGGGCGATACAGACCGAGATCGCACCGGCGATAGATGAGATGGCTGTCATGCAGCAGCTGAGCGAAATGGGGGTGCATATCGGCATGCCCATCAAGAAGCTGAACACCCGTCAGATACGGTGGAAGATGATGCAGCTGCAGCCGAATATCACGTTTTTTTCGCTCAATCTGCGGGGCAACAGCCTGACCGTGGTCGCCTACGGCAGTACCGACCCGCCGGAGGTACTGGACGAGCACGCGGTCACCAAGGTGGTGGCCACGCGGGACGGTGTGGTAACGCAGGTGCGTGCGCTCGAGGGACAGCCAATGGTGCAGGCAGGAGATGCCGTGCAGACCGGTGATACGCTCATCAGCGGTCTGGTGGAGCCGACACGCGAAGGCGGAAAGTACCGCACAGCGCATGCGCACGGCACCGTACAGGCGTACACCACGCATACGGTTCGGGCAGCGCGGCCGCTCACCGAGCAGAGAAAGCGGTATACGGGTAAAATTCGTCATCAATATGCACTGGTGATGGGAAATAAACGGTTAAATTTCTATATTGGCAGTGGAATTGCAGGGGGTACTTGTGATAAAATAATAACGACCAGACATTTTTGGCTGTCGGACAGCGTGGTGCTGCCGGTGGCGCTGGTCACACAAACGTATACATTCTACGAGCGGGAGCCGACGACGCGCACCGCCGAGGACGTGCGGGTGGATATGCTCTCGCGCGCACTGGGCGAGACCGCCGCGGATATCGACGGCATGGTGACGAGCCACAGCGAAACGCTCACCGAGCAGAACGGCGCGGCAGTGCTGTACCTCACCGTCCACGCCGAGGAGCAGATCGGCACCGAGGCCGTGGATGACAGTACCGTTCCGGAGGAAAATGCGGAGATGGAGCAGGTGCCGTAGAGACAGAAAAGGAGACGCCTATGAACCGTAAACCCGCGACGATTCTCGCAGGACTGAGCACCGCAGCAGCATTTGCCGTAAACGGCTCGGACTGGCTTCACGGCGGTTCCGCGAGTGCAGGCAAATTCTGCGTCAGCGCGGTGTTTATCGTGCTGATATCGCTACTGGTGTGCGCATGGCGGAAACACAATACCGCAATGTGTCTGCTGACGATTGCATCGGCGCTGATTGCGATTGGTGCGGCAGCCGGTTTGCTTATGACGGTGGATATCCTTCCGGCAAATTCGGTGCTGCTGCCGTTTAGTGTGTTCCTCGTGCCGTTTTTCGGCGTGACGAATTTTATGACGTCCACAGCTGCCGCAATGTTTCTGCCGACGGCGGTTTCGGTGGTGTGGCTGATTGTCGCGGTTGGAAACTGGATTCACAATTGGAAAAACGTATGATTTTACGTTGTGTGGGCGAACAATGTTCGCCCCTACGGTTAGGCAATGTGCAGATTGTTTACAACGGTGCGCCGAGTCGTACCCCAGGGCACCTTCTCTTGCGGCGTTGCCGCAATTCACCTTGCCGCACCCTACGGTAAAACATCATGTATTGCTGCAGATATATGAAAATTAACTGTATGTAACCGTATGCAACTGTATGTTGAACGAGTTATTGCAACAGATACATACACTTGCATACAGTTTATTTGATAGATAAACACTATCCGCAGGAGAGCAGGTAACGACAGGGAAAGCGCCTGCCTCCTGCCTTGCACGGATGAAAACTAACATTTAATTCCTAACTCTAATTACTAATTAAACATAAGAGGGTGTAATCATAGAACAGGTAATGCAGATTGAACAAACCGAACTGCTGATGGCAGTATTCGGTGCATTTGACGAAAACATCAAGCAGATCGAGCGGGAACTGAACGTCTCGGTCATCAGCCGCGGAACCGAGCTGAAAATCACCGGCGAGGACGAAGGTGTGTCCATCGCTGCACGCGCGATTACGGCGCTGCTGGCGATGGCAGGCCGCGGAGAATCCATCGGCACCCAGACCGTGCAGTACGTCATCGGTTTGGCAAAGGACGGCCGCGAGAGCGAGGTTCACACGATGAGCCGCGATGTGCTGTGCATCACAGCCAAGGGCAAGCCGGTCAAGGCGAAAACGCTCGGCCAGAAAAAATACATGGAGGCTATCCGCAAGAACACTATCGTCATGGGCGTTGGCCCTGCCGGTACCGGCAAGACCTATCTCGCCGTTGCGGCGGCTGTTGCGGCCTTTCGGGACAAGCAGGTGTCTCGTATCATCCTGACCCGCCCGGCGGTCGAGGCGGGCGAAAAGCTCGGCTTTCTGCCCGGCGACCTGCAGAGCAAGGTAGACCCGTATCTGCGCCCGCTGTATGACGGTCTGTTCGATATGCTCGGCGCGGAAAACTTCACCAAGTATCAGGAGCGCGGCTCCATCGAGGTTGCTCCGCTTGCGTACATGCGCGGACGCACGCTCGACGACAGCTTCATTATTCTCGATGAGGCGCAGAATACCACGCCCGAGCAGATGAAAATGTTCCTCACCCGACTGGGCTTCGGCTCCAAGGCAGTCATTACGGGCGATATTACCCAGATTGACCTGCCGGACGGCAAGCAGTCCGGTCTGCGCGAGGCGCTGCGCGTGCTGGACGGCGTAGAGGGCATCGCCCAGTGCTTCCTGACCGAAAAGGACGTTGTGCGCCATGAGCTAGTGCAGCGCATCGTCAAGGCGTATGCAGAGTACGAAAACAAAAAGGGCAAGGGCAAGCCTGCCGCAAAACCGGCAGGAAAGCGCCTTCCGACCCGCCGCAAGGAGGGAAAATGATGAATCATCAGATCAATATCGGCTTTGAGACCGAGGTAGCAGACGAAAACAGCGTGCGTGAGCTTATTCGCACCTGCGCCGAGCGCGTGCTGACGAGCGAGCAGGTGGACTTTGACGCCGAAATCGACGTTACCGTTGTCGATGCCGACGCCATCCGCGAGATGAATGCCGAGTACCGGAATAAGGATGCCGTGACAGACGTCCTCTCGTTCCCGATGTACGAATTCCTCAACGGTGAGCCGCAGGAGGAGCTGGAGGCCGAACCGGACTCCGGCTGTGTCATGCTCGGTGATATGATCCTGTGCTACACGCGCGCCTGTGAGCAGGCAGAGCAGTTCGGGCACTCGCCTGCAAGAGAGTGCGGCTACCTGACCACGCATTCCGTGCTGCATCTGCTCGGCTACGACCACGAGCGCAATGACGAGGACACTCGCCTGATGCGCAGCAAGGAAGAGGACAACCTTGCGTTCCTCGGTCTGACGCGGGACTGAGCCATGAAAAAGAATATTCGAAAACTGAGCGAGAGCTTTCTGCACGCCTTCCGCGGTCTGCGGCTGTGCATCCATGACGAGCGCAACTTCCGCGTGCACATGACGGCGGCGTTCTACGTCATCCTGTTCGGCGTGTTCGGCGGCGTGAGCATGACCGAAGCGGCCATCCTGTGTATCTGCTTCGGCCTTACCATGGGCGCGGAGCTGCTGAATACCGCCATCGAGCGCCTGTGCGACAAGCAGGCGAGCGGGTATGACGGCATGGTACGCAACGCGAAGGATATCGCGGCGGCAGGTGTGTTTGTGTGCGCGGCAGCGTGCGTCGCGGTCGGCGCGTGTATCTTTATCGGAAACGGCGTGCTTGCGGCAGCCATCAAATTTTTGTGGTACAGGCTGTGGCTTGGCATGGCGGTTGTGGTCACCGTGCCGTTTGCGGTTTGGTTCGTTTTTCATTTTGGAAGAATTCAATAATAATGGAGAATGGAAAATGGAGAATTCGCGCAAGGATAGCTCGTCGCAGCGCGGACGGAACTCGCGCAAGAATAGCTCGTCGCAGCGCGGACGGAACTCGCGCAAGAATAGCGACATTTTCAATTTTCCATTCTCAATTCTCAATTACTGTACTGGAGATAAATAATGAGCAAGATTACAAAAACTGCGGTCGTATCCGTTGTAGGACGGCCGAACGTGGGCAAATCCACGCTGACAAACAAGCTGGTCGGCCAGAAGGTGGCTATCGTATCGAGCAAGCCGCAGACCACGCGCACGCGCATTACGGGCGTACTCAGCCGCGGTGAAACGCAGTATGTTCTGCTGGACACCCCGGGTCTGCACAAGCCGCGCTCCCGTCTGGGCGACTACATGTGCAAGGTGGTGACGGACACGGTTTCCGAGGTGGACGTTGCCGTTCTGGTGGTAGAGCCTATCCCGAACATCGGTCCTGCTGAGGAAAGCCTGATTGCACAGATCAAGCAGCATCACATGCCGGCGATCCTCGTTATCAATAAGATCGACACCGTCAAGAAGGAAGAGCTGCTCGCTGTCATTGCGACCTACGCGGCAGCACATGAGTTCGACGCGGTTGTGCCCATCTCGGCACGCACAGGCGAGGGTGTAGAGGAGCTGCTCACCGAAATCGACAAGTATGCGATCGAAGGCCCGCAGCTGTTCCCGGAGGACATGGTCTCCGATCAGCCGGAGCGTCAGCTTGTCGCTGAAATTATCCGCGAGAAGATGCTGCGCCTGCTCGACCGCGAGGTTCCGCACGGTGTAGCCGTCGGCATTGAGCGCTGGAACGAGCGCGAGGACGGTCTGGTGGAGATCAACGCGGTGATCTACTGCGAGAAGGCCAGCCACAAGGGCATTATCATCGGCAAGCGCGGCGCGATGCTGAAAGAAATCGGCCAGCAGGCGCGCGCGGACATCGAGCGCATGCTGGATGCCAAGGTATTCCTCGAGCTGTGGGTCAAGGTCAAGGAGGGCTGGCGCAACAACCAGTACCAGATGCGCAACTTCGGCTACGAGGATCAGTAAATGGCCGAGGTCAAGCTGCGGGCACTCGGTCTGCGCGAGGTGGATTTCGGTGACTTTGACCGCTATCTGACCGCACTGACCGAGGACGGCCGCAGGATTGAAATCCTGTGCAAGAACGCGCGGCGCGGAAAAAAGCAAAATCCGGCGGCACGGCAGCTGTGCTACTCGGAGTTCATTCTGTCGGACAGAGGCGGCAGGTACACCCTGCGGGACGCCGACCTGGTACACTCGTTTTTCGCGCTGGCAGGCGATATTGAGAAGTACGCGCTGTCGTGCTACTTAAACGAGCTGACAACCGCTCTGACTGTGCCGGATTTTGACAATCCGGCCTTGTGCCGTCTGCTGCTGTACGCGCTATACGCACTCGAGGGCGGCAAACGCAACCCCGAGCTTGTCAAGGCAGCTTTCGAGTGGCGCATTATGGCTGAGAGCGGCTACGCACCGGATTTAACCTCGTGCGGTGTGTGCAGCGAGGTGATAGAGAACCCGCCGGTGTGCTTTTCCGTTCGGGCGGGCACAGCCGCGGACGCAAAGTGCGCGGGGAGAGTCGGCGGTTATGCACAGCTTGTGGACAGTACCCTGCGGGCGATGCTTCATGTGCTTACAGCCGAGCCGAACAAGGTCTATGCGTTCGCACTCAGCGGACCCGCCAGAGAGCAGTTCTGCGGCATGGCCGAGGAGTATGTGAAGTACCACCTCGGACGCGGGTTCGAAAGTCTGCAGTTTTATCAATCGCTGCAGATGCCTATAAAATAACTGTGTAGAAGAGTGTAGAAGTGACGAGCCTGCACGATCTATCATCAGATATGCAAACCTATCCCGAGAAAGGAGCAGCGGTATGGATCGCAAAGCAGTTTCCATGTGGAAGGTAACCAAAAACCTGATTCTTACAGACGTCTGTGTGATTGCCTTGTTCTGGCTCATACCGAGCGTAAAAATGCCTGCGCTGCTGCTCGGTGTACTGTGCGCCATCGGATATATGCTGTGGCTGGGACGGTACTTCCTGAACGACTGCAAGGCCAATCTGCCGGTTGAGGACTATCAGCGCATTGCTGCCGAGTTCGGCTTTATCTGGTTCTGGAACCCCGGTCGAAGAGAACAGTGGCAGTACGTTGCCGAGGAAAGCGGCGAGACCGGTGCAGCACTGCTGCGCATCTGGCGCGGCAATATGGTGCTTGTCATCGTGTCGCTGGCGGTCATGGCGGTGCTGGTTTGGATGGGGTAAACGCAGTTATAAGATAATGCACAGCTATATCGTAGGGTGCGACGACCTCGGCGCACCCTGCGAAAGCGAATAAACAACAAGAAGATTTTACGGGAGTTTGAAATGAACAAATTAGGCGAAAAATCCCTTAAAACACTGGAATACTACGAAATACTGGAAAAACTGGCCGGACAGGCGGCATCCCAGGCGGCAAAGGAGAAATGCCGTGCACTTCGTCCGCTGGACGACCACGAGCAGGCCGAGCTGTGGCTGCAGCAGACCACGGACGCGAAGGACCTGATGGTTCGTCAGGGCAGTCCTGCCTTTGGCGGCATCCGAGAGGTAGGCGCGATCCTGTCCCGCGCGGACCGCGGCGGTACGCTCAATCCGCGCGAGCTGCTGGCGGTGGCAAGCCTGCTGCAGACCGCGCGCCGTGCTCTGCTGTACGATGCCGAGCACGAAACCAAGACCACGCTCACGCCCATTTTCGGTCTGCTCTCCGGCAACCGTGATCTGGAGGAATCTATCACGACCGCCATCATCTCCGAGGAGGAGATCGCGGACGGCGCGTCTCCCGAGTTGCTGAGCATCCGACGTGAACTGCGCCGCGTGTCCGGCAAGGTGCGCGAAACGCTCAACCGCATGATCTCGGGCGAGCGCTCCAAGTACCTGCAGGAGAATATTATCACCCAGAGAAACGGCCGCTTCGTTGTGCCGGTCAAGGTGGAGCACCGCGGCGATGTGCCCGGTCTGGTGCACGATACCTCGTCCACCGGTGCGACCGTGTTCGTCGAGCCGCAGCAGGTCGTGGAAATCAACAACCAGATTAAGGTGCTCGAGGGCCGCGAGGAAAACGAGATCGAGCGCATTCTCGCGGAACTGTCATCGCGCGTGTCCATGTATAAGGGCGCCATCGAGCAGGACTACGATGCGCTGACCACGCTGGACTTCATCTTTGCGCGTGCCAAGCTGTCGTTCGATATGAACGCCTGTGCGCCCGTACTGGTCGAGGACGGCAGCCGCTGCAAGCTGCTCCGTGCGCGTCATCCGCTGCTGGATAAGGACAAGGCGGTGCCGATTGACATCGCCATCGGCTACGATTACGACACCCTCGTCATCACCGGTCCGAACACCGGCGGCAAGACGGTTTCGCTCAAAACGCTCGGCCTGCTGTCGCTCATGGCGGCAAGCGGCCTGCATATTCCGGCGAATGAACAGTCGGAAATCGGCCTGTTTGAGCATGTTTACGCCGATATCGGTGACGAGCAGAGCATCGAGCAGAGCCTGTCCACGTTCTCTGCGCACATGAAGACCATCGTGTCTATTATGGACTGCTGCGGGCAGGGCGACCTCGTGCTGTTCGACGAATTGGGTGCGGGTACCGACCCGGTCGAGGGCGCGGCACTGGCGGTTGCCGTCATCGGCTATGCCCGCCAGATGGGCGCGTGCGTTGCTGCGACCACGCACTACGCCGAGCTGAAAACCTTTGCGCTGACCACGGACGGTGTAGAGAACGCCTCCTGTGAGTTTGACGTCAAATCCCTGCAGCCGACCTACCGTCTGCTGACCGGTATTCCGGGCAAGTCGAATGCGTTCGCGATTGCGGCTCGTCTGGGTCTGCAGCCGACCATCATCGAGCGGGCGAAGGAGCAGGTCTCCACCGAGGACGCCCGCTTCGAGGACGTTCTGGCGGAACTGGAGCGCGAACGCCGCCGTGTCGAGCAGATGAAGGAAGAAGCGCAGCGCATGCGCTCTGCGGCGCAGTCCGAGCGCGACAAGATGCGTGCCGAGCGCGATGCCGCCGAGGATCGTGTGGACAAGATGATGGAGAGCGCCCGCGGACAGGCGGACAACATCCTCAAAAATGCCCGCATGACGGCGGAAACCGTGTTTGATGAGCTGGAAACGCTCAAAAAGAAGGCGCAGAAGAAGAACGCCGACCAGAACCTCGCGGCAGCCAAGGCGGCGCTGCGCGGTGTCATCACCCAAACCGAGAACGAACAGCGCCGCGGCATCCAGAAGCGCGTTGTCGAGGCTGACGAGATCCGTTCGGTGCAGAAGGGCGACCGCGTGCGCCTGCTCAACGTCGGCGGCGTTATTGCGACTGTGCTTGCTCCGGCGGACAGGGACGGCGGCGTGCAGGTGCAGGCCGGCCCGATGAAGATGACGGTCAAGGAGAACGAGCTGCGCCTCGTCGAGGAGAAGAAGAACGCGCCTAAGCCCAAGCCGCAGCCGCGGCGTGACGCTCCGCGCAGAGAACTCAACATCCGCTCGGCGGAAAGCGAGGTCGATGTGCGCGGCATGAGCGCCGAGGAGGCCCTCTTCGAGGTGGACAACTTCCTGTCGCGCGCCATCATGGCCGGACTGCCGTCTGTCACGGTCATCCACGGCAAGGGAACCGGCGTGCTCCGCACGGCTGTGCAGCAGCATCTGCGGAAAAACAAGCGCGTCAAGAGCGTCCGCAGCGGTGTTTACGGCGAAGGAGAGCAGGGCGTAACAATCGTCGAATTGCGCTGAGGCAATCCTGCACAGTTTACGCATAGATTTCTTTTAATGAATTATGTGGTATTGCCCTAAAAATACCTGTTTTAGGAATCGGAAACCGGCGAATAGGGCATAATGCCCTATAAATCAGTACGTTTTTTGAAAAATTCATTTAAAAAGCAAAGGGCACATCTGGAAATAGTCCTTGACGAAAATGCAAAAAAGCGATAGACTATATACAACGGATTTGAAGAAATAGGAGCGATGCAGATATGTATTCAAAAGAGGTACAGGTTACCAATCAGGTAGGCTTATATGCCCGCCCGGCAACTTTTTTCATTCAGAAGGCAAATGAGTTCAAGTCTACCATCCTGGTAGAAAAGGAAGAGCGCCGCGTAAACGCGAAGAGCCTGCTCGGCATTCTGTCCCTGGGTATCACCAAGGGCACTACCATCAACCTGATCGCTGATGGCCCGGATGAGGAAGAGGCTGTTTCCGCACTGGTTGAGCTTATCACATCCAATTTTACTGACTAAGTTATCGCGTCCTGAGGGAAAAGCGCCGGTTGTTTTGATCGGCGCTTTTATTTTTGCAAATGACGATTGAGGGCAAGGAGGGCAGTCCGCATGACAAGAGAACAGCTGAAGGAGCGCGTGCGCAGGCTGCCCATGCAGCCCGGCGTTTATATGCACAAGGATAAGACCGGAAAGGTGATTTACGTCGGCAAGGCCAAGCTGCTCCGCAACCGCGTGTCCAACTACTTCCAGCCTCCCGAACGGCTGAACGCCAAGACGCGCCAGCTGGTCAGCCATATCGACGACTTCGATATCATCGTCACGGACAGCGAGTTTGAAGCGCTCGTGCTCGAGAACTCGATGATAAAGAAGTACAAGCCGAAGTACAACATTCTGCTCAAGGACGACAAAGGCTATCCCTATGTGCGGCTGGACACTACGCTGCCCTACCCGGATTTCAAAATTGTCTCCAAGCCTGCACATGACGGAGCACGGTACTTTGGTCCGTACATGGGCCGCGGCGCCGCAAGACGAGCGATTGATACGATTGGTGAAGCACTGCACCTGAAAAGCTGTGCGCGTTCCTTCCCGCGGGACATCGGCAAGGACCGTCCATGCCTGAATCTGCACCTTGGCCGCTGCTGCGCGCCGTGCACCGGCAAGGTCAGTCCGGAGGAGTATCACGCGCTGATCGAACAGGCGATCTCGCTGTTCGAGGGCGACGCAAAAAAACTCGAGCGTGAGCTGACCGAGAAGATGAACGAAGCGGCCGAGGAACTGCAGTTCGAGCGTGCCGCCGTCCTGCGCGACCGTCTGCGTGCCATCCAGAAGCTGGGCACCAGGCAGCATGTTGTCGCGGGTGCGTTCGCGGAACTGGATGTTATCGCCTTTGTGCAGGGACAGACCCGCGCGTGTGTCTGCGTGCTGCATTACAGCGGCGGCACGCTGCAGGATAAGGAATACACGTTCTTCCACGTCACCGAGAGCGACCCTGCCGAGGTGCTTTCCTCGTTCATCAAGCAGTATTACGCGCAGCGCAATGCGGTGGCGAAAACCGTTTTGCTCTCGCATGAAATCGAGGAGCAGGACGCCGTGGGTGAGTACCTTTCATCCATCGCAGAGTGCAAGGTGGAGCTTGCCGTGCCGCAGCGCGGCGAACGCCGGGTGCTGACCCGCCTCGCGGAGAAAAACGCCTTCGAGGAGATCGAACGCAGAGAGAAGCAGTCTGAGAGACGGCATAAATCGCTTGAACTGCTGCAGAATGTCACCGGTATGGCGGCATTGCCGCTCCGGCTGGAAGCCTACGACATTTCCAACTTCGCCGGACAGGATACGGTCGGCTCGATGATCGTGTTTGTCGAGGGTCAGCCGAAAAAGAGCGACTACCGCAAGTTTAAGATTGCGTGTGCTGCCAACGGACAGGACGACTATGCCTCCATGCGTGAAATGCTCACGCGCCGCGTGCAGCGCTATGTGGACGGCGACGAGAAGTTTGCGCCGCTGCCCAACGCGTTCATGATCGACGGCGGTCTGGGTCATGTGCACGTCTGCAAGGAGGTGCTCGACTCGTTCGGGCTGTCGGTTCCGTGCTTCGGTATGGTCAAGGACGACCGCCACCGTACCCGTGCCCTCGTTGCACCGGACGGCCGTGAGTTCGGCATCTCGGCGACTCCGGCGCTGTTTGCGCTCATCGGCCGCATGCAGGAGGAGGTCCACCGGTTCGCCATCGAGTATAACCGCAAGCTGGGCGGCAAAAAGGTGCGCGGCTCCACACTGGATAAAATCCCGGGCGTGGGCGATAAGCGCAGAACCGACCTGCTCAAGCACTTCGGCAGCATTGAGAATATCAAGCAGGCGTCCGAGCAGGAGCTGGCGAGAATTCTGCCGAGGAATGCCGCGCAGAGCGTTTACGAATTTTTTCATCAGGATTCATAAATATTACGAAACCGCATGATGTATCTGGGTTTCCATAGGGCGGGGTGCTCTCATCCCGCTCTACACGATAGAGTGATGTTATTGTTAAAAAATTTCAGCAGGAGGCTACCATGAGAGTTGTATCCGGAACTGCACGCGGCTGCAAGCTACAGCCGGTGCCCGGCATGAACACCCGCCCGACCACCGATCGGGTAAAAGAAAACGTATTCAATCTGATACAGGATCATGTGCGCGGTGCCGAGGTGCTCGACCTGTTTGCGGGCACCGGTCAGCTTGGCATTGAGGCGCTCTCGCGCGGCGCTGCTCACTGCGATTTTGTCGAGCACAACAAGACAGCTTACGGCATCGTGAGCAAAAACGTCGAAAGTGCGCGTGTGAAGGATAAGGCGGCGCTCCACCGCACGGAGGCAGCGGAATTTGTTTCCAAAGCAGGCAGGGAACGGTACGACGTGATCTTCCTCGATCCTCCGTACGGCGGCGTGATCTTAGAAAATGCGCTGAAACAGATAGAAACGTTTGACATTCTCTCTGTAAATGGTATAATAATATGCGAAAGTGCAGTAGAGGACAGATTCTCCCACGGCTTCGCGGTCGTGCGGGAACGCCGCTACGGCGCTACCATGATTACCATTCTGCAGCGACAGAGTGGCGAAACGGAATGAAATAAATGAAAATTGCGATTTATCCGGGCAGCTTTGACCCTGTCACACTGGGACATCTGGATATCATCCGCCGTGCGTCGATCATGTTTGACCGGCTGATCGTTGCGGTAATGCACAACCAGAACAAAAAACCCGCTTTTACCGCCGAGGAACGTGTGGAATTCTTAAAGCGGACAACGGCTGACCTGCCAAACGTCGAGGTGGAATCCTTCGACGGCCTGCTGGCGGACTACGCCAAGCAGAAAAACGCATGCGCCATCGTAAAGGGTCTGCGTGCGGTTTCGGATTTTGAATACGAATTCCAAATGGCACTTGCCAACCGCAAGCTCAACCCTGAGCTGGATACCGTGTTTTTGATGACAAGTGCGGAATATATGTACCTCTCTTCCTCGATCGTGAAGGATATTGCGGTACACGGCGGCGGTGTCGCCGATTTTGTTCCCGAGGGGATTATGCAGGACATTGTGCGCCGAATTAGAAAGGGAGAGTAAAAATGGCAACTTTAGAGGAACTCATTAACCGCATGTATGATATGGTGCAGGACGCAAAGGGCATTCCGCTGGCAGGCGAGAAGTGCATCGTAGAGCGTGACCACATGCTGGATATGCTGGACGAGCTGCGTGAGGCTCTGCCGAACGATCTGCAGCAGGCACAGGAAATTGTTGCAAAGCGCAGTGAGATGCTGGCATCCGGCAAGCGCGAGGCTGAGGCGATCCGCCGTCAGGCTGAGGAGGATGCACGTCAGATGGTCTCCGAGACCGAGATCGTCGTAGCGGCACGCCGCAAGGCCAAGGAAGTACAGGGCAACGCCGAGATTCAGGCTCGTGAGCTGCGCCGCGTGGCAAATGAGTACTGCGAGGATACCCTCAAGCGTACCGAGGAGGCAGTGGCTCTCGGTCTGGAGGAGGTCCGCAAGGCACGCCAGCGCTTCAAGAGCATCGCAAAGTAAAACCGAAATGCAGGCAGTCACCTTCGGGTGGCTGCTTTTTCGTGTTCTTTGCGGTACCGGCACAACGGGAATTCTGCGTAGCCTTTCTCGGCACAGGGTGACTGGGAGACACGAACTGCGTGAGCGTGTTCGTTTCTAACGGGCGGGAGTTTTTCGCCGGATAGGCGAACGGTTCTTGCCTGCGCGGCGGGCGCACAAGAGGGTAGACACCAAGGTTTCCACCCTCTTGTGAATCACCCCTTTCCTAAAAGAGTCTGGCGCAAACCAGAGAGCGGCGACCGCTGCGAAATAGAGGAACGGCAGTTGGGTTACCGTTGCGTGCCTTTCGTGAAAAATTTGCAGTTCACAGACAGCGTACTGCTACACATATCGGCAACTCTACGCTGGGTGCGGCATGACAGTGCCGCACAATTTGCTTACGCGTTGTTGCGGACGGCACCTGCGAATTTTATTTGATAACAGCCGTCACTTTGTCTGCACCACGCCATCACCCACTCCTCACCACCGGCACCGAAAAAGAGAACCTTACACCCACTTTGTGCCACCAACCTGAAAAATGTCCGGCTGAGATTGCACAAAAATACACACTCTGTGGATAAGCTTTGGGATAACTCTCCACTTCGCAGTAAAATGCAGGAAAACACCGCATACGAACACAATCGAACAACTGTTCGTAAAAATTGCGAAAACTATAAAATTTGCAAGAAAAACGCCCGAATTTTTCGTGCAATAATGCAAAAAATATCTTGCAATCTATTCTCCGTACCGCTATAATAAAATCAAGGTGGAGAGTTGTGGGGTAAAGTGTCACAAATTCCACCAAAGCGGAAGGGTAGGTGTGAATGAGTGAAGGGCGAATACAAGCATTCCATAGACGCTAAGGGTCGTCTGGCAATGCCGGCCAAGCTGCGCGAGGAGCTCGGCGAGCACTTCACGGTCACCAAGGGCCTCGATGGCTGTCTGTCCGTATATCCGGAAGCGGAATGGAAGCGTCTGGAGGACAAGATCCGCACGCTTGGCAACGGCGAAAAGGCAAGACGCGTCAAGCGCTACTACTTCGCCAATGCGTTCGATGCACAGCTCGACGCACAGGGCCGCATCCTCATTCCCGCAAATCTGCGTACCTTTGCGGAGCTGCAGAAGGATGTTACCGTGATCGGTCAGCTCGACCACGCGGAAATCTGGAACAGCGACAAGTGGCGCGCTTACAATGACGAGATCGACGCGGAAGTTGTTGCCGCGGACGTAGAAGATATTGATTTTTAACAAAAGGGCAGGGAACTATGGAATTTCATCATGTATCCATTTTGCTTGAGCCTTGCCTTGAGGCTCTGCAGATCAAGCCGGACGGCGTTTATGTGGACGCCACGACCGGCGGCGCCGGTCACTCGCTCCGCATTGCGGAGCGTTTGCATGATACCGGTCGTTTGATTTGCATTGACAGAGATGACGAAGCACTCGAAAACGCGATGGACCGCCTCAAGGATGTGTGGCAGCGTGTCACACCGGTCAAGAGCGACTTCCGCGATATCGACAAGGTGCTCGAGGGACAGGGACTGGCAGGTGCGGACGGCATTCTGTTCGACCTCGGCGTTTCCTCTCCACAGCTGGATCATGCCGAGCGCGGCTTTTCCTACATGCAGGATGCGCCGCTCGATATGCGCATGGACCGGCAGCAGAAGCTGACCGCATATGATGTGGTGAACGGCTGGAGCCGTGAGGAGATCCGCCGCATTCTGTTTGAGTACGGCGAGGAGCGCTACGCACCGCTGATCGCAGCGGCGATCGAGCGCGAACGCGCAGACAAGCCGATCCAGACCACGCTGGAGCTTGTCCGTGTAATCAAGGGCGCCATGCCCGCGAAAGCGCTGCGAGAAAAGCAGCATCCGGCGAAGCGCAGCTTTCAGGCGATCCGCATTGCGGTAAACGATGAGCTGGGCGCGGTGCGGGAAGCAATGGAAAAAGCCATCGACTGTCTCAATCCGGGCGGTAGACTGGCGGTCATCACCTTCCACAGCCTGGAGGACCGCATCGTCAAGGCGGCTTTTCAGCAGGCGGCACAGGGCTGCACCTGTCCGAAGGACTTTCCGGTATGCATCTGCGGCAAAAAGCCGAAGGTTCGGCTGACGCCGCGCAAGCCGATCCTGCCGGATGAAAGGGAAATTGAGGAGAATCCGCGCGCCCGAAGCGCGAAGCTCCGGGTTTGTGAAAAAATCTAAACCGAAAAAGCAAATTCAAAAGAAAGGAAAGCGCAAGATGGCTTCTGGCAGGAACAACGCGGCAAGAAAATATGAAGATCAGGTTCCTGCGCAGCGTGAGGTACAGCCGAAACGCCATCTGCAGGTAGCGGCAGCGCCGGTCAAGAAAAAGAAGCACCGCCGCAAGCCTGCTGTGATGCAGGGCGTGTATCCGTGCATTTTTCTGGTGGCGATCACGGCGGCGTTTATCCTGTTCTGCCAGATGCAGCTGACCCAGCTTACCGCGGAAGCGAGTGAGCAGAGCGACCTGCTCAGCGAGCTGCAGTCGGAGAATGTTTCTCTGACGACCAAGCAGATGAACAGCATGAACATGGATGAGGTAGAGCAGTACGCCACGGACACGCTCGGAATGGTCAAGATGGACAATTCGCAGATCGAATATGTGGAGCTGACCAATCCGGATCTTGTCACCGTTGCAGACGACAGCATGACGCTGCACGGTCTGTGGAGCGCACTGGCAGCGCGCTTTTCCGCACTTGTGGAATATATCCGATAAGCAGTTGAATACAATGCGTACAGGGGAGTGAGAGGTGGATAACTTCTGACTCCTTACGCTTTTTCAGGAACAATATGGAGGCTGACTAAATGGCAGTTAAGGGACCCAACCATCAAATGCGCACGCGTATCCGCGGACTGACCGTGCTGTTTGCACTGATCGGTTTCGGGCTGGTAGGCGTGCGGCTGCTGTATATGCAGGTATTCAATCACGATTTCTATGTGCAGCAGGCGACAGCGCTGCAGACGCGCGACACGTTCATCACGCCCAACCGCGGCAAGATCTACGACGCGAACATGCAGGTTCTGGCTGAATCCGCCGCCGTAGAGCGCATTACGGTCGATCCGAAGGCCGTTGTGGACGAGAGCAAGGTCAAGAAGGGCATCACGGCGGAAAGTCAGCAGCAGACGCTTGCGACCATCCTGTCCGAAACGCTGGATGTGGATTACGATACCGTGATGGAGAAGCTCCGGAAGACGAACTCGCAGTACGAAATTATCGCGCAGAAGGTCGATAAGGACGTATCCAAGGAACTGGATGAGAAGCTCGAAGCGGCAGACTGCACCGGCGTCTACTCCGAGCCGGATACCAAGCGGTACTATCAGCATGGCGCCTTCCTGTCTGCGGTTCTGGGATACGTCGGCAGCGACAACAACGGCGCGTACGGCCTGGAATCCGAGTATAACGACGAGCTTTCCGGCACGGCGGGCCGTCTGGTGCGCGTGCAGAACCAGCAGAACAAGGACATTATGCCGGAGACCCAGCAGTATATCCCTGCGACCGACGGCAACTCTCTTGTGCTGACCATCGACAGCGATATCCAGAACTATCTGGAAAAGCACCTCGAGACCGCACTTGCCGACAATCCGGAGGCGCGAGACGGCGTTTCCGGCATCGTCATGGACGTCAAGACCGGTGAGGTGCTCGCCATGGCGAACCTGCCGGACTTTGACCCGAACAGTGCATATGAGCTGACCAACGACAAGTATATCAACGAACTCAAGGAAAATGTTGCGAAAATCCTCAAGGAAGAGAACGTAAAGGTCGAAATTCCGGATGCCTGGTATGAGAAGGGCGGTCTGGACAATCTGCCGGAGGCGATTCATGACAATTCTGATCTGGTGGATGAGCTGGGCAGCGCCCGCGTCAATATCCTGATGAAAACGTGGCGCAATCCGGTTATCGCGGATAACTACGAGCCGGGCTCCACCTTCAAGCTGATGACGGTCTCCACCGCGTATGATCTGGGTGCTACCCATGCCGAGGACACCTACTACTGCGGTGGCTCCCTGCAGGTGGAGAACTGGGAAATCAAGTGTGCAAACACAAGCGGCCACGGCATGCAGACGCTGACCGAAGCCTTGATGAATTCCTGCAACGTAGCGATGATGCAGATTGCCCAGAGCGTCGGCATGGATCGGTTTTACAACTTTTACAAGGCGTTCGGCCTGACCGAGCCGACCGGCATCGACCTGCCGGGTGAGGGCAAGGGTCAGTTCCATAAACTGGATGTTGCCAGTGACTGGAACGAAGTCGCACTGGCAACCGCATCGTTCGGTCAGCGCTTCACGGTAACGCCGATTCAGATGCTGAACATGGTCTGCGCGATCGTGGACGATGGCAAGCTGAAAAAGCCGTACGTCGTCAAGGAAGTGCTGAGCGGAGACGGCTCGGTCAAGTCTACGAACGAGACCGAGGTGGTCCGACAGGTCATTTCCGAGGATACCTCCGCTTACATGCGCGAGGCGATGGAGCAGGTTGTCGCAAACGGCACCGGCAAGAACGCGTATGTGCCCGGCTACCGCGTCGGCGGCAAGACTGCGACCTCCGAGATTCAGCCCGAATACGACAGTGACGGCAAGGTGCTCGATACCGAGGACCGCTACACGGCCTCCTTCATCGGCGTAGCGCCGATGGACGACCCGCAGATCGCGGTTCTGGTCGCCATCAACGACCTGCCGGAATCCGCAACGCATACCGGCGGTACGATTGCCGCTCCGGTTGTCGGCCGCATCATGGAGGATGTGCTGCCGTATATCGGCATTACGCCGGTCTATGACGACAGCGAGAGCGACCGCCGCGAGCTGACCGTGCCGAGTGTATCCGGCAAGACGCGCGATGATGCGATTTCCACGCTGTCCGACGCAGGCTTTGACTGCATCATCAAGGGCGACGGCGATACCGTCACCGATCAGGTGCCGAATGCAGGCATGCGCATTGCGGCCAGCGGCAAGGTTATCGTCTACATGGGCGAGGAAAAGCCGACTGAGGCCGTTGAAGTGCCCAATCTGTCCGGCATGTCGCCGGATGAGTGCCGCGATACGCTGGAGGAGTACGGTCTGTACCTCAAGCAGAAGGGTGTTTCGTCCGCGCAGATCACAGGCGATACTACCGCGACCAAGCAGAGTCCGGAGGCCGGTACCAAGGTAAGCCTCGGTGCGGTTGTCACGGTAGAATTTTCCGATACAACGACGGTCAACGACCGATAGGAGGAAATTATGAAATTACAGGAACTTTTGAAGGATGTAGCAGTGAAAAACAGCACTGCCGCACAGGATATCGAGATCAAGGAAGTGCGTTACGACTCCCGCGCGGTACAGCCGGGCGACCTGTTTGTAGCCATCCGCGGCTACGCGACCGACGGCCACAAGTACATCGCCAAGGCGATGGAGCAGGGCGCGGCAGCCGTTGTCTGCGAGGAGGCGCCGGAGGGCGTCCCCGCAGTCGTTGTGGAGAATTCTCGTATCGCGCTGGCTGAGATTGCGGCAAACCGCTTCGGTCATCCGGCAGAGAGCATGGTCATGCTCGGCGTGACCGGCACCAACGGCAAGACCACCACGACCTACCTCGTCAAGCACATGCTTGAGGACGCAGGCCACAAGGTGGGTCTGATCGGCACCAACCAGAACCTCATCGGTGATGAAGTGATCGAAACCGAGCGCACCACGCCGGAATCCTACGAGCTGCACGCACTGTTTGCCCGCATGAGAGACGCAGGCTGCACGCATGTGATCATGGAGGTTTCCTCGCACTCTCTGGTGCTTGACCGCGTGCACGGCATTCCGTTTGCGGTTGGCGCGTTCACCAATCTGACGCAGGATCACCTCGATTTCCATAAGACCATGGAGGAGTACCGCAAGGCAAAGGCGCTGCTGTTCTCCATCAGTAAGAAGGGTGTTATCAATCTGGATGACGCTGCGGCGGAGAAGATGCTCGCGGACGCAAAGTGCCCGTGCATGACCTTCTCCTGCGGCAAGCCGGAGGCCGATCTCGAAGCCACAGACCTGCAGCTGCACGCGGACGGCGTGGAGTTTACCGCACAGTATCAGGGTGAAAAGGCAGATGTCAAGCTGCCGATTCCGGGTCATTTCTCGGTCGAGAATGCACTGACTGCGCTCGGTATCGTGCTGCAGCTCGGCATGCCGCTTGCGGATGCGGCGAAGTCCATGGCAACTGCAACCGGCGTCAAGGGCCGTGTTGAGGTCGTGCCGACCGATACGGATTACACCGTGCTCATCGACTACGCACACTCGCCGGACGGCGTGGAGAACGTGCTCAAGGCCGTTCGCGGCTTTGCAAAGGGCCGTGTCGTTGCTCTGTTCGGCTGCGGCGGCGACCGCGACCGCACCAAGCGCCCGAAGATGGGTAAAATTGCGGCGGATCTCGCGGACTTCTGCGTTGTAACGAGCGATAATCCGCGCACCGAGGAGCCGAAGGCCATCATCGACGACATTCTCGAAGGCATGAAGGATTCGGATACGCCGATGCAGGTCATCGTGGACCGTCCGGAGGCGATCCACTGGGCACTTGCACACGCACAGAAGGACGATATCATCGTGCTGATGGGCAAGGGACATGAGACCTATCAGGAAGTAAACCATGTGAAGCACCACATGGATGAACGCGAGATCGTAGCGGATTATTTCAAGAAGTAAGAAACGGCAGACGGGCGCACACTGTGCGCCCATACGCCTGAATGGACAAAGAAGTAAAATGGGAAGAAAACTGGGGGAAACGGCATGGAACGATTTACATTAGCGCAGGTGGCGGCATGGACACACGGCGAAGCGAGAGGCGAGGCGGCTCTGACGGCAGTCACGACCGATTCGCGGCAGATCCCGCCGGAGGCGCTGTTCCTGCCGATCAAGGGCGAGCGGTTTGACGCGCACGATTTCATCGGCAAGGCGATCGAGAACGGCGCGGCCGCCGTGATGAGCCATCGAGAAAACGAGGAATATCCGGTGCCGGCGCTGTACGTTGAGAACACCTCGCAGGCGCTGCTCGACCTCGCGGGCGGCTACCGCACGATGTGCGGCGGCAAAGTCGTCGGCGTGACCGGCTCGGTCGGCAAGACCACCACCAAGGAGCTACTGTATGCCGTTCTCTCGCAGGGTTTCCGCGCACAAAAGACAGAAGGCAACCTGAATAATGAGATCGGTCTGCCGCTGACGCTCATGCGTATGACCCGGGATACCGAAGTGCTGGTAGCAGAGATGGGCATGAACCATTTCGGTGAGCTTTCCCGCATGACGGCGGCTGCCAAGCCGAATCTGGCGGTTATCACCAACATCGGCACCTCGCATATCGAGTTTCTTGGCTCGCGTGAGGGCATCTGCAAGGCCAAACTGGAGATTCTCGAGGGTCTGCAGGAGGGCGGCGCGGCTGTTCTCTGCGGCGATGAGCCGCTTCTGTGGGACAAACGCGAGAGCCTCGGCTGCAAGGTGGTAACTTATGGCATCGAAAATTCCGCCTGCGACCTTACTGCGGACTTGCACAGCGACGGTACATTTGATATAGTAAATAACGGTCTTGCCGCGGCGCACCTGCCGGTCGGAGAGAAATTCACCGCGAAGCTGAGTATTCCGGGCAAGCATAACGTGCTCAATGCACTGGCGGCGGCAGCCGTCGGTCTGCTGCTCGGTGAAACACCCGAGCTGATCGCGCAGGGACTTGTCAGCTATCAGGCGAGCGGCATGCGCCAGAACATCTATGAGCAGGATGGCTACCAAATCTATGCGGACTGCTACAATGCAAGTCCGGATGCGATGGAGGCTACGCTGTCCGTGCTCGGCGGCATGGCCGGGGACGGCCGCCGGTTTGCGGTTCTCGGCTCGATGCTTGAGCTTGGCGATTACGCCGAGGAAGGTCATCGCCGTGCCGGTCGTGCGGCGGCGCAGTACGCGGACGCCCTGTACGCCTACGGTCCGGATGCAGCGGCCATGGTAGCCGGTGCCAGGGAGAAGGGCATGGAGCATGCGTATGCGTTCGACGACCAGACCGCGCTTGTCGCGGCACTGCGCGAGGACGCGAAAAAAGGAGACGCGCTGCTATTCAAGGGCAGCCGCGGCATGCGCATGGAACGCGCACTTGCAATGTTTTTAGGGGAGGAAGTTGAAGCATGAAACAGGCTGTGCTTGTTTTCGCAATCGCACTGGTGATTACGCTGGCTATCGGTCCGGCGGTCATCAATTATCTGCGAAAAATGAAATTCGGTCAGAAGATTCTCGAAATCGGACCGAAATGGCACATGAACAAACAGAATATCCCGACAATGGGCGGCTTTATGTTTATTATCGGTATCGCGGCGGCAGTCATTATCGGTAATATCGTGATGGGTGAGATTTCGGTCTCGTCGCTGGCGGTGCTCGGCCTTGCCGTGGCCTACGGTGCGGTCGGTCTGGTCGATGACTATGCTAAGATCAAGAAAAAGGAAAATGCGGGTCTGACCCCGAAGCAGAAGCTGGTGCTCCAGATTCTGGTTGCCGGCGTGTTTGTGCTCGTGCTGTTCCTGGGGTCGAGCGGTCTGCCGCAGCTGTGGATTCCGTTCACGGGCATTTCGTTCAGCTGGCCGTGGCCGCTGTACATCGTGTTCGCGGCCTTCGTTATCGTCGGCGCGGACAACGCCGTCAATCTGACCGACGGCATCGACGGTCTGGCGGCAAGCGTTACGCTTCCGGTTGCCATCTTCTTCGTGTTCGTCGGCTTCCGTCGCGGAGACATGGGCGTTGTGATCTTCTCGGCGGCACTCGCGGGTGCGCTGCTGGGCTTCCTGCGCTATAACTTCAACCCGGCCAAGGTGTTCATGGGCGATACCGGCTCGCTGTTCCTCGGCGGTGCGGTTGCCGGTCTGGCATTTGCGTGTGAAATGCCGCTCATCCTGCTGCTGGTCGGCCTGATCTACATCATCGAAACGCTGTCCGTTATCCTGCAGGTCACCTACTTCAAGGCGACCCACGGCAAGCGCCTGTTCAAGATGGCGCCGATCCACCACCACTTTGAAATGTGCGGCTGGTGCGAGAAGAAAATCGTGCTGGTATTCACCGGCATCACGGTTGTGCTGTGCCTGCTGGCCTACCATGTGGCGCTCGCATCGCTGTTTTAATTCGTAATTCGGAGGTAACCCTATGGCTTCGACAACTGGAAAGACGAATCCGCAGTACCGGCCGGCATCGCGCCGTCCCATGCCGCGGAATGCGCCGAGCGGCAAACCGGCGCGTCCTTCGCGGGAGCCGGTGCCGAAGGAGCGTTACCATACCGGCACCGCAAAGCCGAAGCGCAGACGCATGCGCAGCATGAAGGCGCACATCTGGGATACCGGTGTATTCTTCTCGGTGCTGCTGCTGCTGATCACCGGTCTGATTGCGCTGTTCTCGGCAAGCTATACCAACGCGATGTTCTACAAGGGCAGCGCGACATACTTTATCATGCGTCAGGGCATTTTCGCCGCGATCGGTCTTGCGGCGATGATCGTTCTTTCCAAGATTCCGTACCGCATGTACGCGGGCATTCACAACATCATCATGTGGATATCGGTCGCGCTGCTGATTCTGGTTGTGATACCGGGCATCGGTACAACGGTTAATAATGCACAACGCTGGCTGTTCGGCTTTCAGCCGTCTGAGATCGCAAAGCTGACCGTCATCATCTGCTTTTCCTACTGGGTAGCGCGTGACCCGAAGAGCGTGCGCAGCGTCAAGACCATGGTGCAGCCGTACGGTCTGCTGCTGGCGCTGTACATCGGTCTGCTGTACCTGGAGCCACATACCTCGGCGATGATCATCATCTGCGGCATCGGCATTATCATCCTGCTGGCAGGCGGTATGCGCCTGTGGTACTTTGCGCCGATTTTGGGACTGGGTGCAGGCGTAGTTGCGGCATTCTATGTTGCGTTTAAGCATGTACGAGACCGTTTTGAAGTCTGGCTCAATCCGTTTTCGGATATGGCGAACAAAGGTCTGCAAGGCTCGATGAGCCAGATTGCCATCGGCTCGGGCGGCCTGCTCGGACGCGGACTCGGCAACGGCCTGCAGAAGCAGCTGTACCTGCCGGAGCCGCATAACGACTTCATCTTTGCCACCTGGTGCGAGGAGATGGGTCTGATCGGCGCTCTGCTGGTTATTCTGCTGTTCGCGTACCTTATTTACCGCGGATTCCGTGTGGCGCGCTATGCACCGGATAAATTCGGCAGTCTTCTGGCGACCGGTATCACCGCCAAGCTGGCTATCCAGACGCTGATGAACCTGTTCGTTGTCACCGGCATCATGCCGGTAACCGGCGCGGCTCTGCCGTTTTTCAGCTATGGCGGCACAGCGTTGCTGCTGCAGCTCGGCGAGATGGGCATCCTGCTCAATATATCGCGGTATATGCGGATTGACGGAAGAAATCAGGATTAAGTTATGGCAATACCGCATAATTTTCGCAAAGCGCCGCGGCAGCGCGACCGGAGCCTGCGCAAGAAGCCGCTGCTTTAATTGTGCGGTGTTGCCTTATGCAAATCGAGGCTGTTTGCAGCATACAAACAGCCTCGATGACTGTGATATTGCTGTCAGGCAGTACCACATGATCCGGTAAACAGACTTTGCCGGACCATGTGATCCTACCTTGCATTTGAAAAGTAACAAACAGGAGAGGGGAACTCAGTTTTGAAACTGTACATTACGGGAGGCGGCACGGGCGGTCACGTTACACCGGGGCTTGCCATTGCACGCTATTTTGAAAAAAAGCAGCCGCAGACGACGGTGCGTTTTGCCGGTTCGGCACGCGGCATTGAAAATAAGCTGGTCCCGCGTGAGGGATACCCGCTGGACACCATCGAGATCATCGGCATGTCGCGCTCGATGAGCCCGAAGGGCATTCTGCACAATCTGAAGGCGGCAAAGCTGGCTGTCTCGGCGGTCAGCAAGGCGAAAAAGCTGCTGAAGCAGGCCAAGCCGGACTGCGTGATCGGCTGCGGCGGCTATGCGTCGTTCGCGGTGGTACGCGCGGCACAGCAACTCGGCATTCCGACCGTGCTGCTCGAGGTCAACGCGCTGCCCGGCAAGGTAACGCAGATGCTTGCAAAGGACGCGGACCGCGTACTCGTTTGCTTTGAACAGGCAAAGGAGCTGCTCGGCGGCGGAGATAAGATCATTCTGACCGGTGCGCCGGTGCGCGGTGAGATTCTGGCTGCGGACCGCGTAAAGGCACGCGAGAAGTTCGGCCTGACCGATGATGACCAGCTGGTCGTATCCTTCTGGGGCTCGATGGGTGCAAAGTACATGAACGAGCACATGGCCGGTGAGCTGGCGCTCGAATGTAAAAACGGCGTGCCCTATCACCATGTTCACGCAACCGGTGCGGCGGCCTGTGAGTGGCTGCCCAGAATGGCGAAGGAGCAGGGCGCCGACTTTGACGCGCACCCGAACATCGAAGTGACCGAGTACATCTACGACATGGCCGACCGCATGGCGGCGGCTGACCTGATCGTGTGCCGCGCAGGTGCGGCCACTCTCGGTGAGCTGTGCATGCTCGGCCGTCCGGCACTGCTGGTGCCGTCTCCGTATGTGGCGGAGAACCACCAGGAGAAGAACGCGCGCGCGCTCGAAAAGGAGGGCGGCTGCCGTGTTCTGCTCGAGAAGAACGCCAATCCGCAGGTGCTGTACGACGAGATTCAGGATCTGCTGAGCGACCGCGACCGTCTGCACCGGATGGGGCACGACGCGACAAAGCTGGCAGCGCACGATGCAAGCGAGAAGATCTATCAGGAGATCCTCTGGGCAATCGAAAACCATGGCAAGAAGTAACAAAGAAGGGATGCTGTGATGAGACGCAGAAGGCGAAAAAAGCACACGCCCGACCGGATGGAGCAGCAGCGTCGCGGCAGGAAAATCTTTCGTGTGCTGGGACGCGTGCTGCTGACCGGTATTGTTCTGGCGGCTGCCGTGGTGGCGATGACCGTGTTCTTCAAGGTTAAGACCATTTCGGTGGAAGGCGCCAAGCAGTACGGCTCGGAGGAGCTGATCGCCGGTATGGATATTCAAAAGGGCGATAATCTCTATCTGTGGAACAAAAACCGCGTATTGTCCGACCTGATGCACAGCTTCCCGTATCTGGAAAGCGCACAGCTGCGCCGCAAGCTGCCGGATGGACTGGTGCTGACTGTCACCGAATGCACAGCGGCGGCTGCCGTGAGGAATGAGGATAACACGTTCACTTATATCAGTGCGGGCGGCAAGGTGCTCGAGAACAACGCCGCGGACGGCGGTCTGCCGACCGTGCTCGGCGTTACGCTGAATGCGCAGATTGGGGATTTCCTTGCTACCGGCACGGATGCACACGTTGACGCTATGCTGAACGTGCTGGAGAACATGGATGCCGCCGGGCTGCTCGAAAAGATGAGCTTCCTCAATCTGAACGACCTGACCGATGTGCGCATCGGCTATGACAAGCGGTTCGACATCCGCGCAGGCTCACTGGATGATCTGACGTACCGTCTTCGGTTTGCACAGACCGTTATCAGCGATCGCCTTTCGGCATCGGATATCGGGCGGCTGTACTGGGATGCGCAGAACCGTCTGCACTTTGTGCCGGAGACGGCGGAGGATGTAGCGCGCTCCGGTACCGACCAGGCAGGTGACAATCCGGTGACCTCGCCGGCGTACACCAATCCGGACGGCGAAGTCGGCACGACCGACAATACGAACGGCGATGACTCGACCGATTCGAGCAGCGACAGCTCGGATAGTTCGGATAACTCGGATGATTCCGATGATTCGGATTACTCGGACGATTCGTCCTATGACGATTCCTACGATGACAGCAGTTATGACGATTCGTACGACGAATCGTATTACGACGACAGCTACGATGGCGAAGGCTGAGCTTTTTCTGCCTATACTGGCGAAAATAACCGAAAACACAAGGGAAAACGCGAAAAAATACAGCCTTTTTCCGTATCGCCCGCCGGTTTGCGGGAAAGACACGGAAAAGATTAAGTTTTTTTTGAGGAATTCGCTAATTCCTGTTGCAAAATAGAATAAATCGAGGTAAAATTAAAACAATAGGGGCGAAGTGCCCTCAAACGCGGTAATTGATAATCAAAGAACGATTCTTTATCATAAAACGGAGGACAACGACAATGGGTTTTGAGTTTGAACAGGGCTTGGATAACGTAGTAAACATTAAGGTCATCGGTGTCGGCGGCGGCGGCGGCAACGCTGTAAACCGCATGGTCGAGAACGGTGTACAGGGTGTTGAGTTCGTTTCCATCAACACGGATATGCAGGCTCTGAATTATTCGCAGGCCACCACGAAGATCCAGATCGGCGAGAAGCTGACCAAGGGTCAGGGCGCAGGCGCAAATCCGGAGATCGGCCGCAAGGCTGCTGAGGAGAGCAAGGATCAGATCGCAGCGGCTCTCGCTAACACCAATATGGTATTTATCACCGCTGGCATGGGCGGCGGCACCGGCACCGGTGCAGCTCCGGTTGTTGCACAGATCGCTCGTGAGCTGGGCATCCTGACGGTCGGCGTTGTTACCCGTCCGTTCGCATTCGAGGGCAAGAAGCGTCTCGAGCAGGCGCTGAGCGGCATCGAAGAGCTGAACAAGAACGTAGACTCCCTCGTTATCATCCCGAACGAGCGTCTGAAGTATGTATCCGAGCAGAAGATCACCTTCAAGAACGCATTCGAGATCGCTGACGGCGTTCTGCGTCAGGCAGTTAAGAACATTTCCGAGCTGATCACCGTTCCGGGCTTCATCAACCTGGACTTTGCGGACGTTACCTCCGTCATGAAGGACGCAGGCTTCGCTCACATCGGCACCGGCTCCGCTGCAGGCAAGGACAAGGCTGCAGAGGCTGCACGCGAGGCAATTTCCAGCCCGCTGCTCGAGACTTCCATCGACATGGCTCACGGCGTTATCGTTTCCGTTATCGGCTCTGACGATATCGGCCTGGATGAAGTTGAGACCGCAGCTACCATGGTTCAGCAGGCGGCTCATCCGGATGCACACATCATCTTCGGTGCATTCATCGACGAGAACATGGACGACGAGATCCGCGTTGTTGTAATCGCAACCGGTTTCGACAATGTTCCGAACTCCGCAAAGATGAGCATGGACGGCAATAAGGACAAGGATTCCGGCTCCACCGGCCTGTTCACCGAGGCTGCTACCGCAGCGGCTGACAAGAAGCCGGCTCGCGCATCCGCTTCCAAGCCGTCGTCCGATGTTGGCTCTGACGATGCTGCATTTGATGTTCTGATGCGCATCTTCGATAAGGACAACCGATAATCTAACTGATAGCTATTCAAAACAGCCCGTAACAGGGCTGTTTTGTCAGGTATGGGAAGGTTAATTTTAAGGCAACACCGCACAATTAAAGCAGCGGCGCTTTGCGGAAATTTTGTATTCTGATTTTGTTGCGATTTCTTGCAATACGGCAAGTATTGCTGCGAAACCGCGCCTCATCAGTACGCAAAATTTATTCGCAAATCGCTCTTGTTCAATTATGCGGTATTGCCTTAAATGAAATCCATATTAAAGGAGAGTGATCACCGTGAGTACGGACCCTGGAAGTAGACAGATGAATATTACTCGCGGTGGCATTTTCGAGGAGTGCCGCTGCTGAAAGGCGGTATAATATGGTTGAATTTTTCAAAACGGTGGACGGCCGCATCACAGAAGTGAGCGAATTCACCGAGGGCTGCTGGGTCAACATGGTGCATCCTAGCTCGGACGAGCTGGAGCAGATCGCGCAGGCGGCTCAGGTTGAGGAAGAGTTTGTTCGCGCGGCGCTCGACCCAGAGGAAAGCTCGCGTGTCGATACCGAGGACGAGCAGCTTCTCATGATCGTCGATATCCCGATGGTGGAGAAAAGCTCGGTCGAGGACGGCGGACAGATGTTCACCACCATTCCTATGGGTATTGTTGTAGCGCAGAATGCGGTCATCACGGTTTGTCTGGAGGACAGCATCATCTTGCGCTCCATCGCGGAAGGCGCGGTAAAGGGCGTGCATACCTCACTCAAGACGCGCTTTGTGTTCCAGATTCTGCTCCGCATCGCGGGCCGGTTCCTGAAAAACCTGCGTATGATCGAGCGCGACTTTACCCGCATCGAGAAGCGTCTGTACGACTCCCTCAAAAATGAGGAGCTCATCCAGCTGCTCGGCCTGAGTAAATCGCTGGTTTACTTCTCCTCGTCCCTCAAGGGCAACGAGGTTACGATGGAAAAGGTGCTGCGCGGCCGCGTGCTCAAGCTGTATGAGGACGACCGCGACATTCTGGAGGACGCGCTGATCGAGGTCCGTCAGGCCATTGAGATGGCGAATATCTATTCCAACATTATGGCGGGCACGATGGATGCTTATGCTTCTGTCGTTTCCAACAATCTGAATATTATCATGAAGGTTTTGACCATCCTGACCATCATCATGACGATTCCGAATATTGTGTTCGGCTTCTTCGGTATGAATATCGGTGAAGGACGGATACCGGGCGACTGGGTCTGGTGGATGCCGCTGGCTATTACAGTGGTCGGCTGCTTCTTTGCATGGTGGATGCTGAAGAAGAAAAATCTGGACTGATACAAGCTGCGCTTCCGAGAAATACTCGGAGGCGTTCTTTTTTGCCTTCTGTACACATAGGATAAAGTAAAAGCAGGAGGGACAATGCCATGATCGTTTTTGCGGCAAAGGTATCGGTGAGGAAAATCGTAGTGGGCGTGCTGGCGGTCGGGCTGGTGCTGGTCGGCGCGGCAGCACTGCTGCCGAAAACGGCAGAGGCGGATACCGCGGTCAGCGCTGAAGGTGCAGCGCTCAGTGCAAAGCTGAAAACGAACGAGGACCGGGTAGCTCTGCTGACCGCCTGCGGATGGTCGGTGGAGAACGAACCGGTCGGCACACAGGAGGTGCAGATACCCGACACCTTCGACGAGGTATATGAGCAGTACAACGCTATTCAGCAGGCGCAGGGACTGGATCTTACGCCGTATCAGGGCAAACGCGCCACGCTGTATACCTACGCGCTGACCGCCTATCCTACCGGAGAGCAGGGCGTGACCGCCAACCTTTTGGTGCGCAGCAACCGCCTGATCGCAGCGGATATCACATCCGCGCAGACGGATGGATTTGTGCATGGCCTGCTGGATATGCCGCAGACCTGACAGTGGTTGACAATGACTTTCGGAAATTGCATAACTGTGCAATTCAACGAAAAAGTTATCATAGGTTTATGGTATCTATTGGTAACTTTCGGGGGATTGCACTTTTTTTGCATTTAGCTATTGTGCAATTTGCGAAAAAGTGTTATCCTTATAAAAGAAATGTATTGGCGGAGGGGACAAAATGCCACAGATGCGATTGGACAAATTGCTGTCCCACCTGAACTGCGGCAGCCGCAAGGAAGTGCAGGCACTCATTCGTGCGGGACGCGTCTCGGTGGACGGCACCGTGCAGAAGGATCCGGCGTTTAAGGTCGATCCCGACCGGTCGCAGACGGCGGTGGATGGCACCGTGCAGCGCTACCGCGCACAGCGGTACTATATGCTCAACAAGCCGATGGGTGTTATCACGGCAAGCCGCGATGAGCGTCACGATACCGTGCTTGAGCTGTTTCCGGCCGAGCTGCGACGCGGCCTGTTTGCGGTGGGAAGGCTGGACAAGGACACCGAGGGACTGCTGCTCATCACGGACGACGGCGCGCTCAGCCATGCGCTGATGAGTCCGAACCGCCATGTCGAAAAGGAGTACGAGGCGGTCGTGGACGGCGCACTGGCAGCGGATGCAGTCTTGCGTTTTGAACAGGGCATGACCCTGCGGGACGGCACGGAATGCAAGTCGGCGAAGCTGGAAATCCTCGAGACCGAGCCGGAGCTGCGCGTGCATGTGACGCTTAAAGAGGGCAAATACCATCAGGTCAAGCGCATGATCGCGGCAGTCGGCGGTACGGTAACGGCGCTCAAACGCCTGCGGCTGGGTGGTCTCTGGCTGGATAAAATACTCGCGCCCGGCGAATTTCGGGAACTGACACAGGAGGAATTGGAAAAACTTACCTCGCAAACTTGAAAAACTTAAAAAATCTACAAATTTTTTTGAGTTTTTTGTACAAAAATGCGCGGACATGTGATATAATGACTTAAAATGTATAGGGAACTTTTGGCGTTCTTGTGAAGAATGTCATAGGCAGAATCACCATTAGCGGTGAGAACACCATAAAGAGTAAGCGTTTCGGCGAACGGATGCGGAGTAAAGCGCCGGGGCGCGTGAAAAAGACGGGAAAGGTGATGGAAATGGCTTCGAGATTGTTCCAGTCGATTGTTTTGCAGATGAAGGATACGGTGGATCGTACGATCGGCATTGTTGACGCAAGCGGTGCGGTCGTAGCATGTACCGATCTGCCTCGTATCGGTGAAATGCGGGAGGAAGCAATCACTGAGCTGGGCTTCGCCGGCGAGATCGTTCGTTTCGGCGGTTATACTTATCATACAACGGGCGACCGTGCGTCGCGTCTGGAATACGCTGTATTCGTACAGGGCGAGGACGAACTGGCGCGCAGTATCTGTTCGCTGGTTGCGGTTTCGATCAACAATATCAAGACGCTGTATGACGAAAAGCACGACAAGGCTACCTTCGTAAAGAATATCATTCTGGATAATATCCTGCCGGGCGATATTTATATCAAGTCCCGCGAGCTGCACTTCGGCAACGATGTGCCGCGCGTGGTATTCCTCGTGCGCCAGCAGGCGCCGGCTGATGTTGCCGCGATCGACGTGGTAAACGGCATGTTCCCGGACAAGCAGAAGGATTTCGTGCTGCATATCTCCGAGACGGACATCGTTGTTGTCAAGGAGGTCAAGGCAGGCAGTGAGATCAAGGATCTGGTCAAGCTGGCAGGCTCTATCGAGGAGACGCTGCTCAGCGAGCTGTCGGTCAAGTGCCTGATCGGCATCGGCTCGGTATCCTCTCAGATGAAGGATATCGCAAAGTCCTTCAAGGAGGCTACGACCGCAATCGAGGTCGGTGCGGTATTCGACACCGAGAAGAACATCATCAGCTTCGAGAATCTGGGCATTGGCCGTCTGATCTATCAGCTGCCGATCACGCTGTGTGAGATGTTCCTGTCCGAAGTATTCCGCAAGGGCTCGATCGACTCGCTCGATCAGGAGGCGCTGTTCACGATTCAGAAGTTCTTCGAGAACAACCTGAACGTGTCCGAGACGTCGCGCAAGCTGTTCGTACACCGCAATACGCTGGTGTACCGCCTTGAGAAGATCAAAAAGCTGACCGGTCTGGATCTGCGTGAGTTCGATCACGCGATCGTATTTAAGGTAGCGCTCATGGTTCGAAAATACCTTGCAAGCCGCGAAGAAGGTACCAGATAATCGCTGTCTGTTCATAAAATCTACACAGAAAAAGCGTAAATTGTGCAATAATGCCACAGTTTGTCGGCTTGCACATAAACATGATATCTGTTATAATAGACAAAGGTGTATATGTTTACACCTTTGTCTTTTTTGTTTGCTAGAAGGCGAAAATGCCCAATCCGGGGCATTCGCACGCCTTCTGCGTTGGCACCGAGGAGGATTGCCTGTGATACGAATGAGTGAAGCCACCGTGGTTTACGAAAACGGGACCCGGGCGGTGAACAAGGCGAGTCTGCGTGTAGACGAGGGAGAATTTGTCTTTCTGGTCGGCGCGTCCGGCTCGGGTAAAACCACGATCATCAAGCTGCTGACCGGTGAGGTTCGGCCGAGCGAAGGCCGCGTTATCGTCAACAACTACGATATCGGCAGAATGAAAAAGCGGCAGATTCCGTATCTGCGCCGTACATTGGGCGTTGTCTATCAGGATTTCCGCCTGATCAACACCAAAACCGTTTACGAGAACGTCGCATTTGCCATGCGCGCCATCGGTGCCAAGGGCAAGGCCATCAAGCAGCGCGTGCCGTATGTGCTCGATCTGGTCGGCCTGGCCGACAAGGCGCACGAGAAGCCGATGAATCTTTCCGGCGGTGAGCAGCAGCGTGTCGCAATCGCGCGTGCGCTGGTCAACAACCCGCGCCTTATCATCGCGGACGAGCCGACCGGCAACCTTGATCCTGCGCGTTCGCTGGAGCTGATGACCCTGTTTGAAAAGATCAACGAGCTTGGCACGACCGTGCTGATCGTAACGCACGAAAAGGGTCTGGTAGACGAATTTGAAAAGCGCGTTGTTGTGATCGACAACGGTGAAGTCATCAGTGATCAGACAGGTGGGTATTATCAGATATGAGATCAATCGCTTACTATTGGAAGGAAGGCCTGCGCAACATTTTTAAGCACGGCTTCATGTCCGTGGCGGCCGTGGTGATCATGGTCGTAAGCCTGCTGCTGACGGGCACGGTTACGCTGGTGGCCTACAACATTACGAATAACATTACGAGACTGCAGCAGTCCAACCAGATTGTAGTCTGGATTGACGATTCGCTCACCACGCGTGAGGCGAAAACGCTGCAGACGCAGTTCGAGAAGATCGACAACATTGCGTCGATCGCCTTCGAGGACCGCGATGTCGCGCTGGAGCAGTACCGCAAGGAGCTGGGCGACGACGCAGACATCCTCGAGGATTACAACGCGGACAACAATCCGCTGCGCAACAGCTATGTGTTTACCCTGAATGATTCTACGCAGGCGGACGCAACGATCAAAGAAATCGAAGCGGTTGACGGGGTTGCAAGCGTACGCGCGGATGAGGATGTTATCCGCAAGCTGATTCAGATTCAGCGCGTGTTCAACATGATCGCGGCGGCGATGATCGTCGGTCTGGCCGTTATCTCGATCTTCATTATCTCCAACACGGTAAAGCTGGCTATGTTTGCCCGCCGTGAGGAGATCTCCATCCAGAAGATGGTCGGCGCGACCAACTGGTTTATCCGCTGGCCGTTTGTCATCGAAGGCATGGTGCTCGGTCTGGTTGCCGGCGGACTGGCATTCCTCGCGGAATGGGGTCTGTACACCGAGCTGTATAACGTGGCAGGTACGGTTTCTCTGTCCTCGTTCCATCTGCTCTCGTTCGATGTGCTGCGCTGGTGGGTGCTGGGCGTGTACGCAGGTGCAGCCGCACTGTTCGGAATCGGCGGCTCGGTAACGAGTATCCGCAAGTTTATGGATGTATAACGACTGCATAAAGGAGCGAATGTTTCAATATGATGAAAAAGAAAACCGTGCGCCTGATTTCCTGCATTATTGCGGGCATCCTGGTCGCAGCGATGGTGTTCTCGATGATTGCCTCCGGTCTGGTTTATGCCGGTGCGGTGAGCAGTAAGGAACTGAAAAGCAAGCTGTCCGATCTGGAGGATCAGAAGACATCGGTCAAGGCGGAGCTGGATAGTCTGGCAGGCAAGGTGGATGAGGTTGCAAAGACCCGTGCCGCCCTGCAAAAAGAGATCAAGCTCACCAAGGAAGAAATTACGACGGTAACCGCGTATATCGACCGCCTGCAGGACCAGATCGACGTCAAGACGACCGAGCTGGATGCTGCGATCAAGGCGCTGGACAGCAAGAAGGAGCGTTTTTCTGAGACTGTCCGCACGACGTATGAGCAGGGCGAGACCAGCTATCTGGAGGTTCTGCTGAACGCGTCCAACTTCTCTGATCTGCTCAGCCGTCTGGAGATCGTTTCCGCGATTATGGACGATAATAAGAAGATCGTAGCGGAGTACACCGCTGCCAAGGAGGATATTCAGCAGAAGCGCGATGACCTGCAGGCCACCCAGGACGAGCAGGTACAGTATCAGGAAAACCTGAAGTACAAGGCTGAGGAGCTGAAATCCAGCGAGGAGCAGCAGAAGGCACTGCAGCAGAGCCTGCAGGCGTACCAGAAGGAGCAGAAGGCCGAGTACGAGCGCATCACCAGCGAGATGGACACCGTAAGTGACCAGATCGCAGAGCAGTCCCGCAAGGAAGCTGCTGCGGCAGCAGCAGCGGCTGCTAAGAAGAAGGGCGGCAGTTCGTCCTCGAGCACGACCACCACGACCAGCAGCGGCGCGACCCGTTACAGCGGCACGTTCACCTGGCCGCTTCCGGGTTACACCAATAATTCGAGTGCCTATGGCTGGCGTGTACATCCAATCTTCGGTACCCGCAAGTTCCACAAGGGCGAGGATATTCCGGCACCGACCGGCACACCGATCGTAGCAGCCGCATCCGGCACGGTTACTACCGCAGGCTGGGTTTCCGGCTACGGCAACTATACGGTCATCAATCACGGCGGCGGCGTCATGACGGCTTACGGCCATCAGTCTGCCATCCATGTTTCGGTTGGCCAGACGGTTTCCGCCGGTCAGACCATCGGTCTGGTAGGCTCTACCGGCAACTCGACCGGTCCGCATCTGCACTTTGAGGTGTATGTAAACGGTTCGACGCAGAACCCGATGAGTTACTTCAACTAACGCAATTACATAAAAGGGGAGAGTGTAACGCTCTCCCTTTTCTCGTGGAGGAGGACAAACCATGAAAAAACTGCGGGAGAGACAGGTCTCTCTGCGGATAGCGCTGACCATGTGTGCCGCGGCAGGCGCGATAACGGCAGTCATCTGCCTGATTTCCACCGGCTGGAACACCAACGAGGTCGGGAAAAAGCTGCGTGAGATCGACCGGCTGGTATCGGACAAGTACGTTGGTGAACTGGACGCGGACAATGTTGCGGATTATGCTGCGGCAGGCTACATTACCGGTCTGGGAGACAAGTGGTCGTCATATATTCCGGCGGAAAACTACGAAGCCTACCGCATGAGCGGTGAGGGCAAGGGCTGCGGCATCGGCGTTTCGGTGACGAGCACCGAGACGAGTATTCGCGTTACGCTCGTGTACGATGATTCGCCTGCGGCGAAGGCCGGCATCGAAAAGGGCGATTACATTCTCGGTACGGGAGATCTGACGACCGAAAAGGACGGTTCGAGTGCGGTTATCAGCGCGATTTCCGGCAAAGAGGGAACCGATGTGACCGTCACGGTCAAGAAGGCAGACGGCTCCGCCAAGGAGCTGACCATGCAGCGTGCCGTTGTCACGCAGAAGATGGCATGGGGAAAAATGCTGAATGATAAAATCGGCTACATCCGCATCGAGAATTTCCATGACGGCTGCGCCGATCAGTTCAAGACGGCGCTGCAGTCGCTGACCGACAGCGGCGCACAGTCGCTTGTCATTGACGTGCGCCACAACGGCGGCGGTCGTGTCAAGGAGATGAGCGCGGCACTCGATCCGCTGCTCGGCGAGGGCACCATTATGACGCTGCGCATGAAAAACGGCTCGGAGACCGTTTACACCTCGGATGCAGACCGTATTGACCTGCCAATCGCGGTGCTCATTGACGACCAGAGCATTTCGGCAGCAGAATTTTTCGCGGCGGCGCTGCAGGAGTACGACCGCGCAACGCTCGTCGGCACGCACACCACCGGCAAGGGACGCGCTCAGCGCACCTACCAGCTGAGCGACGGCTCGGCGGTCAATCTGTCTGTCGAGGAATACTTTACGCCCAAGGGCAAAAGCCTTGCAGATGTCGGCATTGTGCCGGACATTGAGGTGAAGCTGACCGATGAGCAGACACAGAACTTTTTCTTCCTGACGCCGGAAACCGATCCGCAGCTTCAAAAAGCGATGGAAACTGTGGGATAATCGAGCACTCCGGCAGAAAATCGGACAGAAAATGGTCGAATCGCTTGACATGGCATTGGTGCTTAATTTATAATATAGTGTACTGTACGGCTCGAAAGCCGATGACACTGAGTAAGAAGGGTTTGCAAACATGGCAAAAGAAATTAAACTGACACAGGAAAGTCTGGACGCATATAAGGACGAACTGGAATATCTGAAAACTACCCGTGCGGATGAGGTTGCAGAGCAGCTGAAGGAAGCACGCTCTTTCGGCGACCTGTCCGAGAACGCCGAGTATGATGAAGCCAAGAACGAGCAGGGCAAGCTGTATTCCCGCATTGCCGAGCTTGAGGAGATCATCAAGCACGCAGTCGTTGTAACCGGCGACAGCTACGCTGCAGACGAGGTTTCTCCCGGCTGCCGCTTTATTGTTAAGGATCTTGAGGAGGACGAGGAAGAGGAGTACCACTTCGTCGGCTCTCAGGAGGCCGATCCGATGGACGGTAAGATCTCCGATGAGTCTCCGTTCGGTAAGGCTATGCTGGGTAAGAAGGTCGGCGATGTTGTTGAGGTCGAGGCACCGATCGGCATCGTAAAGTACGAGATCATCAAGATCGAGAAGTAATTCGATTCGTCCTAACGGACGTTAAATGTAAATCTATATGAAAGATGGGGAAGATATGGCAGAACAGCATCAGGCGCAGGATCAGCACGAGCAGACCGCGGAGGAACTGCACGAGCTGAAGCGCATTCGCCGCGAAAAGCTGGCAGAGCTGCAGGCTGCGGGCAAGGACCCGTTCCAGCAGGTGCGCTTTGAGCGCGATCATTATACCACCGATATTCACGAGCATTTTGACGAGCTGGAAGGCAAGACCGTCCGTCTGGCAGGCCGCATGATGTCCAAGCGCATCATGGGCAAGGCTTCCTTCTCGGATATGCGCGACCGCTACGGCCGTCTGCAGCTTTACATCAAGCGCGACAACGTAGGCGAGGACGTATACAAGGGCTACAAGAAGTTCGATATCGGCGATATCATCGGTATCGAGGGCGAGGTATTCCGTACCCAGAAGGGTGAGATTTCGGTTTCCGTAACCGAACTGACGCTGCTCTCCAAAAACCTTGCACCGCTGCCGGAGAAGTGGCACGGTCTGAAGGATACCGATATGCGTTACCGTCAGCGCTATGTTGACCTGATCGTCAACCCGGAGGTACGCGATACCTTTGAGAAGCGCTCCGCTATCGTGCGCGAGATCCGCAACTTTATGGATTCCCGCGGCTTTATGGAGGTTGAGACCCCGTGTCTGAACACCATTCCGGGCGGTGCTGCGGCTCGTCCGTTCATCACCCATCACAACGCGCTGGATATTGATATGTATCTGCGTATTGCGACCGAGCTGCACCTCAAGCGCCTGATCGTAGGCGGTCTGGAGCGCGTATACGAGATCGGCCGTATTTTCCGCAACGAGGGCATGGACACCAAGCACAATCCGGAGTTCACCACCATCGAGCTGTATCAGGCTTACACCGATTACCACGGCATGATGGATATTACCGAGGACATGGTAATCCATGTCTGCGAAAAGGTTCTGGGCGGCACCAAGGTGATGTACCAGGGCACCGAGATCGACTTCACCAAGGGCTGGAAGCGCATGACCATGGCCGAGGCGGTCAAGGAGTACGCCGGCATCGACTTTATGGCGCTCTCTCCGGAGGAGGCGCTCGAGGCTGTCAAGGCCAAGGGCCTCGAAATCGAAAAGGGCAAGGAGAGCTGGGGCGACCTGATGAGCCTGTGCTATGACGAGTACGTTGAGGAGAACCTCATGCAGCCGACCTTCATCACTGATTACCCGGTTGAGATTTCTCCGCTGGCAAAGCGCAAGCCGTCCGACCCGCGTCTGACCGAGCGCTTTGAGTGCTTTGTTTACGGCCGCGAGCTGTGCAACGCATTCTCCGAGCTGAACGACCCGATCGACCAGAAGGAGCGCTTCGAGCGTCAGGTTGCTCTGCGCGCCGCAGGCGACGAGGAAGCCGGCATGATGGACGAGGATTTCATCAACGCGCTGGAATACGGTATGCCTCCCACGGGCGGCATGGGCATGGGCATCGACCGTCTGGTTATGTTCCTGACCGACGCGGCATCCATTCGCGACGTTCTGTTGTTCCCGACAATGAAACCTTTGGACTAAAAAGTTTGAAAGTTTGCCGTGTTTGCAGGGTTTTCTGCATGATTATGATACAGAAAAGCTGGGCTGTATGCCAACGTATGCCAAGCGTATGCCAATCCGTGTCGAAGTCGGCAGAATGCCCCCAAAATCACACATTTGCAAAAGTTTTACCGCCGCATCAGAGTAATCTGGTGCGGCGGTTTTTGCGTTTATAACTGATTTTGTGTACTGAAAAAAAGCCTCTGTTTCCAATGTGGAAGCAGAGGCTTTTTTATGTCCAAAAATTTTTTGAAAAATCTCAAAAGTTTTTTATCAGTTTTTGAGG